>Ga0214542_1010958_pt1 | contig 12787 bp, 5 predicted proteins | sample CNSS1metaG_FD_160096 | JGI IMG/M metagenome (GOLD analysis project Ga0214542, IMG submission 160096) | Root nodule microbial communities from cowpea collected in UCLA plant growth center, Los Angeles, California, USA - CNSS1 | ecosystem: Host-associated > Plants > Roots > Nodule | place: USA...
ATCCATTTCTCAAATATGGCAACTGATTTCTCCAAGTTAGTAATCGTTTTCCTATCACCATCACTTTCTTCAGTCTTCACCAAAATTTCACCCCTTCCTTCACAATTCTCACTGTTACCAATCTCTTCAATGGCATCTTTAGTCCACCATTTAAAGTAATTGCATCCACCATCTTCACTTCCACTCTGCGACAAAATTAGAAAAACAATTATCCTATATACCATTTAAAAACACAAAAAACATACCTTCAACCTCTCTCACCTTATATTTTGAACAACCCCAAAATTGTTTCCTCCTATTCTTTGTTGTTTTCGCAGTTCTTAAAACTGATTTCTCTCCACAGTAGCAAATGGGTTGTGAACCTAAACTCCTCGATCCTCCAACACCACGTGAAGATAAACTAGGGTTCATCTTCTCCCAACCATTATAAGTGCAAGAGGAACAAGAATGGCAAAGCGACATTTGAAGATGAAGAAAGAAATGCACCAGTTGAAAGAAGATCACTACAAGGAAGAAAATGAGTTCAACGGAGAAGATGTTGAGGAGAAGATGAATCCATTTAGGGTTTCAATCAATTTATTTCACATTTGACATGTAGGCTACAGAGAATTTTTTAATACCACTGACACGTATCCGTTTTACTTGTCCACTTCATCATCTAAAAACACCGTTTACGCAACTTTAACGATTATGGCTGAATTGTTGCTATTTTTCAAAATTAGGAACCCAATTGAATCAAATGAAAATTGGGGAACATACTTAAGAATTCGCTACAAATATGGACCTCTAGAATGATTTAACCGCAAATTTACAAGTACACATTGCGATAACAAATTAATCAAACACATATAATCTCAATCCACAGCATAGTACAATTACATAAAATCAACCAAATAATTTCACTTAAAATGATTACAAAGATTCATATAGATAAATCAAATAACACGTACAAACAAAATAAGTTCACACGCAAAACAAAAGCAATTGAACAGAAGAGAAAGAAAGAAAACTGATAGGACAGAAATGCTGAGTTAGTAAAAAAAACAATTTATCATTTTTATATTAAAATAACTAAGTTTTATTATTTTGAAAACATTATCTCTTTTAAAATATTATTTATAGCTAATTATAAATTTTTATCTTTTTTTTAAAAAAAAATATATATATATATATATATATATATATATATATATATATATATATATTTAAATAATAAATAGAACATAGATAAAGTTTTTCGTCTTACTTATTGAAATTTTAAACCTATTCTTATTATGCATGCTACTAGTTATAAATTAATATATTAATATTTTTACATAAAAAAATTGTATCAATATTAAGACCTAAAGACTCAATGACTAAATGAACTATTTAATATTTAATATATATACATTTATACTACAAATTATACAATTTATATGGATAAATTCTTATTAAAATGAAAAAAATGTATCAAAACAATCTTAACAAATAATATATAAAACATTGTTAACAAAATATCAAAACTTTTAGTTGTATTATTGTCAATAAGACATTAGAACCGTGAAGATGTATTAGATAGTAGATTTGAGAGAAAGAAAAAAGAAAATAAACACAGAATAATACTTTTTAGATAGAAAGAAAATGAGTGAAAAAAAAAAGAAATTTTTTAAAATTTTTAAGAATATTTTAATTGATATTTCATTTATTTTATTTTAATTTAATTATTATTTTAATATTTCTTTTTAATATAAAATATATATTAATATAATATTAAATTTAGTTTATTAATTTTTTTAATCATTCATTTTATTATAACCGGTGGAAATATATATATATATATATATATAATTATTTTTATTCTAAAAAGCTTTTTAAAGTATAAAATAATTTTTATTAAAAATAGTTTTAAAAATAAATAATTTGTATAGTTTTTTATTATTAAATAGTATTTTTCATAAATAATTATTTTAATTTAAAAAAAACTAGTTATTAAGAGAATAAAATGGTAAATAATTACTTTAATTTATAAAATAACTAAATTCAGGTAACTATTATTTAAAGAATAAAAATAAAAATGTAATTATTCTAATTTAAAATAATGGTTATTTAAAGAGTAAAATTAAAAAAATTATATAAAAAATGAATTCTCTTATAACTAATATAATAGATTTATAAATTTTTAATTATTAGTTACATTTATATATTGCAATAATTTATCATGTTAAAAAATAGACATTTTATCATATTTTATTTAATTTGAATCAATTAACATACTTCTTTAATTGAGTATGATTGAGAAAAATAATGTGGAACTTTGTTTGCTATAAATAGTAGAAAGTCATAGGTGTAATTTTTTCTAATTTTTCTACTTGTGCATCTCATTTTCTATATTTTAACTCGTTTTTCTGGTTATTTAACTTCTCGTCCTAGTAAACAAATGCACCAATGCAAACTGCAAATTATCACACCATGTTTTTCTAAAAAATCTTATACTACCATATCTCATCGTATATTAATATTTAATACATTGGATATCAGTGAAACTATATAATAAACTAACATAATACATCAACTCAATTATACAGTATCCTAAATATCAATCTCAGCACACACCTCGTAGTGACCACATCCCCAAAAAATATCACACATCCATAAAAGCTAACATAATCATTAAATTTATAAACTTTATATTCTTTATTCATTTAAGATTTATTTATAAGGAAACCTTAAGTCATATATATATATATATATATATATATATATATATATATATATATATATATATATATGAAATTGAGATTGTATAAAAGGTTTCACTAATTTATTTATTCAAAATTAGAAATAAGAATATAGTTATAAATGGTTTTTATTTATTATTATGTTCATTCAAATTAAATAATGAAAAAAAGAGTACATTTCCAAACACTTCGATTATATTTTGGATTTAGTCCCATATAATTTGTTAAAAGAACAATACAAGTATTAATAATAATTTATTATATTTTTTTTATATTCATGCTCTTTCTTTTTTTTTCCCACGAAAACAAATTATACTTTTAATTTGTCTCATTTTTTTTTTCTCTTTCACTTCTTCTTTTTATTTTTACGATAATAATAAATATGTTCCTTATCCTTTTTCTAATATAAAATATTTATTTATTTAAATAACCTCTATTTTTACCTTCTTTTTTCATTAATTGTTTTTGCCTCATTCAGATTTTTATTTTCCTCTCTTACTAAAATACAAACAATCGCACCCTCGCCAGACAAAGATATTGTACCACACAATCTTCTACCGATTCAGACCCCAACGGAAAACTTTTCGGAATTAAGACGAAACTTGAAGCACAAAGGCAAAGTGTTGCAATTTGAATGATCCAATCCCCAATCACCGCACAAGGTAATATTTTACTCCCTGCTTTCTCAATAATTTTGGATAGTATTTATTCAGTCATCCTAAAACGTCAATCCCAAAATTTCATATCTCGTTGGAAATGGAATGTGTAAAAAATTTTGTACTTGACTTCAAATAGGGTTTTCTTTCGATAGATCCAACCCTAGTATTGACATTTGACAGTTGTTATTTTTTTTTGTTGACAATTTTTTGGTGAAATTGTGACAAGTTTGAATTTCTTAGATCAGGTGTGGTGGAAGGAAAAGGGACATAGGGGAAATTGAAGTTGAAGACGGAAAAAATGCGGAGTGATGGAGATAGAAAAGAGGACAAGGACAGGCTCAGTGACATGCCTGACTTTGTCTTACTTCATATAATGAAATTTATGAGCATGAAACAGGCTGTTCAGACTTGTGTCCTGTCTTCAAGATGGAAGGAACTTTGGAAACACCTAACTGATTTGGCTTTGAATTCCTCAGATTTTACCAATCTTACACATTTCAGCAAATTTGTGTCTTGGGTTATTTCCAATCGAGACAACTCTATTTCACTGCATAGTCTAGATTTGAGGCGTAAAGGCTGCATTGATCATGAACTTCTGGATAGGATTATGGTGTATGCTGTGTCTCATGATGTTCAGCAATTGACAATTGAAGTTAATTTAAGTGTTATACTTGGTTTTAGGTTGCACCCTAGTATGTTTTCTTGTTCATCTTTGACATATCTCAAGCTTTCCATTTGGGCTGTACCTTGGATGACCCAACTTCCAAGTTCCTTGCAGTTGCCAGCATTGAAAAGCTTGCATCTTGAGCATGTCACTTTTACTGCAAGTGAAAGTGACTGTGCTGAGCCCTTTTCATCTTGTCACATGTTGGATACTTTGGTTCTTGATCGTTTTAACTTGCACCAAGGTGTGAAATTCCTCTGTATATGTAATTCCAACCTTTCTAGTTTGACCATTGGTAGTACCATTCAAGAAGCACCTTACAAATTCGCGCTTTCCACTCCAAACCTTAGATATCTTAATGTGATGCGTGATCCTCTTCACCAACTCTCTGCATGCAGACTTTGTTATCTCGAACAAGTAAGCATTGACTGTGAAGCTTATTTTCATACTCATTTTGAACGGACATATTCAGCCCTTATAGGTCTGCTGCAAGTGCTTGCTGATTATGTAAAGATAATGATACTCTCTTCAAGTACCCTTAAGATTCTTTTACATGTAAGTTACTTTATTTTGTTTTTCCATTGTATTTTACTTTTCATATTGTCCTTTATTTGTTCCATGTGCCAAATTCCATTAGTCAATCTTGCTTTTCAAATTATCTTTCAAAGTGTGTCTCCAATCAACTTTCGTTATGCAGGGTCTCTCAACTTCTGGTTCAATGATTACTCAAATTCCTTGTTTTGTTCAATTGAAGTCGTTGAAATTGAAAATGAAATCTTCGACAAACATATCTGATGAGGGAGTTGGCAGGATAGTAGAATACTTACTTCAAAAATCCCCATTTGCTAAAGTGGATATTATAAATTGCTGAGTGATATCCATGCACACTTAAATCTTCAGGTAGCGTGTTTTACATATTGTTCAGTTCATGCTTCGTTTATGTTTCCTTCTCTTCCTGATACTCTGCCTATTCTCAATTCTTAGAGCCACAGCAAGTAAAAAAATTTCTATATTATGAGGTCCTTTTTGCCCCCTTGTAGCCTTGTTTTTTCCTATATTTGGCTTTGCAGATGACAATTTTTAGGCATTGCTGTATGATACATGCTATTTCTCACTCTTACCTCAAATATCTTCCCTATTTGCCTTATGCAGGCTAGGGAAAGATAATATCTTATGATGTTTTATCCATTAAGAATTAGTGGGGGGATAATGAATTGAGAATGCACGAGGAAAAAAGGTTTTTTGTTTTGATGCATTTTAAATTACAACTAATATAATTAAGTGCCGGTTTATTTGAACTATCTCTGAGATTTTGTTGTTATATAAATATATTTACTGTAGTTTTAATCATCCTTGGAGAAAGAACGGTTGAAAGGGGGGAAAACCAAAGAGACTGCTCAATATTCTGATGAATATGAAGTTTCTTTGTTTGCTGTTGTTATAGGCTGCATAATTGTCAAGTTTTATTTAATGAAAATGGATTATATCGTGCTTTTCTGTCATTCAGGCTAGAATATTCTTGAGCATAATTATGTTCAATTTCATATTTTGGGTTTGGTTTCAAGGAAGGTGTAGATACGACTATTTGGAAAGCATTTCAGTAAGATCTAGAGGGAGTTCTTCAAAATAGAAAAGAAATCATGGAAACTTCTATAATCTAGATTTAATATGACAGAATAAAACCCCTGTAGTTTCATAGGTTAATGATTGCAATATTTTATCAGACAATTAGTAAATGTAGAATAAGATGCAGTTGGATAGGCATGGTTGTTTCCTTTTTTTTTTGGTGCTTTTGGTTATGCAGTAAGATTCACCTATAACTAGTAGCATGTGGATGAATTTGGATTTCCGCTTTTTGGTGAAGTTTTGTTTCGCGGTGTCTATTGTGATGTTGGCTGATCTGTTTTCACTAATAATTTCAGAAGTACTTCCTTATTTCTTGTGTTATAGATTTCATGATTTTGAAAAGGGGATGGCGTTAATAACAAAAATTTTGTTTTCACCATTTCCTTTACAAAATTTACAGAGTTTTGCGCGAAATCGTTTTATTTTGCATATTTGAGGATTTTGAATATACCGGTTTGAACAGAGGATAATACTGCTAAAAAACTGAAGTTTGATGTTTCAAACCATGAAAGTGAATTGCCTAGTTTCTCGTCCTTAGTTTATTTTAAATTCCGAACTTGATTTTATTGTTCTCTGCATTTTGTTTGTGATTATAATATATTATTTGTATACCATGTTGTGATTGAAAATTTAATTTGGACAGTCCATCACAGGCGCCACAAGAAGCATGATTATTTTGGAGTCTAAACATGACTTCATACTATTTTCTGTTACATAATAAATTTAGACTCCAACATGATATGGTGGATGATATTAAACTGATATGTCGAGCAGAAAAACTCACACTGATTTTTTTGAAAAGAACCATTTGCTACTGCTATACTTTCTAGCCATCTAGGTTGCTACTCTGTATAAATATTTGCTATCTTGTGGTACCTAGTCAGAATGTTATGCCAAAAAACATGGTAGTTGAGCAACAAACTATGTAAATCTTGGAAGATAAATGGAATTGCGATTCATGCCATGATTAAAATGCTTGAGCAAGAATTTTGGTTTAATTTTCACTATTTTTTACTCAAAAATCTTCTTTCATAAGCATACATTTTATGTTTATATCTACTTACATGGTTGAAACCATTTTTTTTTCCATTTACAGAAGGTACTCTTATTGAGCACTTAGACTAATATTTTTGGTTCTTTTGTTTTCCAGTGATATCAAAATATCAAAATATCTTAGTAAGGACAACACAGACTTTGACCATCATAATTGAAGTGGCTGTATCCAGGCCACTTATGATGTCTTCTATAGCTCAAGCTATTAGAGTGCTATTCTTAAGGTCTATTAGCTATTGAATCTTTGGATGAAAGGATATGCTAATGATAATATTAATAGTCCAATTGCAATTCCTGCCACTCTTTTTCCTTTTGAATGTAAATAGATGAGCCAATTCTGTGTATCATGCCTCTACCAGTGTTTGGATGTAACTGAATTACTAGACTTTGCGGTTGTTGTTTGAACTCATGTCAATTTTATAATGATGAGTATGTTTACCATGTCTTATCAATTCCTGAGGAACTTACTAAAAGCAAGTGAGGACTTTGTTTATGATGTTCTATCATTTGCTGAGACATGTATGTGATTGGTTACTCACAGTAAATAGTCCCTGTGAGAAATATTTTCCTAGCATGAACATCTGAATTGAGCACTTCTGGTTATCTCTGTGATAATCAGATGCATTAATATAGTGAAAGCATATAATGTTTTAGACTCGGTCACACTTTTGATGTCAACGTTCACTGCATCACACATTTATGACACATGTACCCTAAAAGCATCGAAGTGCATTACATGGAACACCGTACTCTCACATCATTCACTTTTGGGAAGCAACAAGATCAACTTTCAGAGTCCGTCTAAGGCTTGCAATTATCAAAGGATTCTCCTTCCACCTAAGGTAGCTAGATCAGATTCTTTTATTGATTTTTTTGGTGTGTATTTTTAAAATAATTTAGTATATTTTAAAATATCAAAATCATTATATTTTAAATAAATAGTAGATTTCTTTTTCCAAAGACATTATGGATAATAACTTTTTTTTTTTCTTTAGTTTGAATGATATATTGCATTTCAGTAAACATAAATAATTTTTTCTTTACTTTTCTTGATTTGATTCACTTTTGTTCCGATGGAATTCATTTATAATTCATTTCATTACAAATTCAATCTATTTAAATTTCATTTTATTAAATTTGGATTTCAATTTGATCTACATTTTATAATTTTGTGGATTGAGTATCATTTCTTTGAATATTGATTTTCAAATACAGAAAATCTATATATCTAACCCAAAATTTTAATCTAAATTTTTAGTTGGACTAGACTGAATGTTGAGAAGGACTGACCCAAAACAAAGATCGAAGCTAAGGATCAAGATTGATTGGACTGAACCAAAGATTGAGTCAAGTTGAATCAGGCTACAACATAAGTTTTAGAAAATTTAATTTAATTTTTTTTAAGAAAATGAATTTTGTATTCTAAACTTGATCTTAAATTTGGATTTAGATTTTTAAAAAAATTCAAACTTATTCTATAACAAAAATAAATTTGGATCTAAAATTTGATCTAATTATATGGATGGATGTATGAATTTGCATTAGATTTTAAAAAATCTAATTCATGTCCATCGCTTTCAATTTAATACATATGTCTTACACGTGGAAATTGAGATGCAATAACAAAATAACAAGAACTAGATAAACCGACCTACCATAACCCTACATTTTACTGTGTTTATCTTTAACATCATCTTATGCATGGTAGGATGCAATTGCTATGAGAGGGAATTTTCTCTGACTGGTCAACCCAGCAGATTCAGTAATGTCCAATGTCTGATCCCCCACTACTCCACTAGGCACTTCCCAATTAAATTGATGAACAAGGTTTGCTATGACCAACTCAATCACATTCATGGCAAACATTATTCCTGGACAACCCCTTCTTCCTGCTCCAAATGGTATCACTTCAAAATCATGTCCTTTCACATCTATTGAACTCTTTAAGAATCTCTCTGCTTCAAACTCTTCAGCTTTCTCCCAATGACAAGGATCTCTTGCAATTGCCCAAGCATTAACTATTATCTGTGTTCCTGCTGCAATCTCATAGTTCATCACTTTCGCATCTTCCATGGATTCCCTTGGAAGCAACAAGGGAACTGGGGTATGTAATCGAAAACTTTCTTTAATCACTGCTTTCAAATAATGCATGCTACCTATATCTTCTTCAGTTATGTGACTTCTACCACCAACCACATCCCTTATTTCATCTTTTAGCTTCTGCATCACACTTGGGTTCCTTAAGAGTTCTGTCATTATCCATCCTAGGATTGTTGAGCTAGTTTCAGTGCCTGCGACAAACATGTCCTGAAACAAATACCCATCAACTGTCAATTTCATTCTCTACTTTCAAATTCCATGAAGGAAAATAAACTCAACATGTATTAAGATTTTGTTAGAAACTATACAGTGGTTGTCTATTGGAGAAACTCTTCAATCTTACGTACCAGGATTATAGCCTTTATGATTGTTTTATCAATCTGGAACCCCATGGAGTTTGTCTTTTGGATCCTCAGCAAAATGTCCACCAAATCATTCTGTTCTTCATCATCATCATCATCACCATGCACATCATGCCCTCTCCTATTTACATGCTCATCAACAACTTCATCAAAAAATTCATCAAGCTGTTTAGCCGCTTTCTTTGCCCTACCATACATTCCATTAACTCTTCCCACCCAATCAAGCCAAGTTATATAATCCCCTATAAACGGAGCACCCAACAGCTTCGTCATCTCATTCATTGGCCCCCAGAACTTCCTCCCTTCTCTTCCACTGTATCTCCTTCCGAGAGCAGCTCTACACACTATGTCATTTGTGACTGTACAAAATAATTCAGTTAAATTCACAGGCATCTCAGAACAACAACACTGCTTAACCTTCTCCATCATTATGGAGATCTCCTCTTCCCTCACTGCACCGAAGGATTGAACCTTTTTTGCACTGAGAAGATGCAACACACAAATGCTCCTTATCTGCCTCCAGTATTTGCCGTATGGAGCAGATGCCATGTCTTTGGAATCGTACAAGAAGACATCAAACATCTTACGATGTGGTCTATTGGAGAAAACAAGGTCATGGGTTTTCATAACCTCACGAGCTGCCTCAGCCGTTGAGACCACAAGAACTGGCACCTTCCCAAAGTGAAGTAACATCAAAGGGCCATAGGTTTGAGCAAAGGAATGGAGAGTGCGGTGAGTGAGAGTGCCAAGTTGGTGGAGATTTCCTATTATTGGAAGCTTTGGAGGAGATGGTGGTGAGGTTTTTCTGGCCATTGAAGAACTGAAATTATGATTACATTTGGCTAAAAGATTGATGACAGTACGTAAAAAGAGGATGATTAAGGTAGCGATTGGGAGGAAAAACCAGATTGAAGAGTTTTCATGCAGAGAAGTGGACATTGTTCTTTAATTTGCTGTGTAATTAATTAGCAATGCAGAGAATGAGGTATTTATAAGCGTTGGAAGTCATCATGCATTAATAAGATACGTGTATTTGTGAAAAATATGTATACGTTTAATGATTTACACACGATAGCTCAGCATGCATGTATTTTCTTGTTTTTGAATTTAGGGATGATTAATATCCTACCTAAATTTAACGACCTAATTTTCTGTTAGGACATGGAATAAATAAAATTTGAAGTTCATGCTTGATTAGTATAATGAGTATGAGATACCATATTATTGATACATTAATCGAATCTATAATTGATACTATTTCAATTTAAAATTTTATATAAATAAGTTTTATGATTTTATACGATGTTCAACTTTTTTATCCCTAGACTTCTTAGACCGAATTTCCAACCAAGTAAACTCATGCTTCATGCTTCAAGGTTAAAGATATAAGGGTGTTTAACATCAATCAACCTTCTTAATTACATGGGAGATATTCTTTACTACAATAAAATGTTTCACTAATAACTAATTTTTGTTGATTAAAAATTGTTAGTTACTATAATAATCAATTTAGATACTAATTTACAAAATAAAAAAATATTGGTTACTACAATAATTACTATTATGAATAAAAAATTATAATTGGTTGGTAAATTTGTCACTAATTAATTCGAGATTAATTTAGAAAACAATTCCTTTGATAGCAAAAACTTTGGTAACTAATATTTAGTGACCAATTTCATTTGATAGATAAAATCTTGGTAACTAAACTATAGAAACCAATTTAGAGATCAACTACAATTTTTTATTGGTAATAATGACTATTTTAGTAACCAATAATTTTTTATTTAATAAATTAATATCTAAATTGGTCATTATAGTACCTAACAATTGTTGATTATTAAAATTAGTTGTTAATGAGACATTTTTTTGTAGTGCTTACTAATCAATTATTCATTCTCTCATTTATTATCATATTATTGAAAAATAATTAATTTATTACTTTGAGTAATAGTAGTAATCTTATCACCGGTGTCATAGTGAGTTAATCCACTTCATATAGAGATTGACTCATTATAGTTTGAGTTAAAAATGAGTAAGCTAAGCCCGACTCGCTTTTTGAAACCTTTTGGTAAGTCAACTTAGCTTACCACAAATCGGTAGACTAGTTATTTAACTCACTTAAAGATACTTTATTTTTTCTATTTATTTATATATATTTATTATATAGTGGATTGATTTGACTCATTATTTAATAATGGTGCGATCAAATTATTCACATATTTTACCAAACATTATTATAAATATAATACTTAAAAATTAAAATGTCAATTAGCATACAAATAAATTAAAAATTAGTTCAATTTGATCCATATTTAAAAAGCTAAATATTGTTTAATCCAATCAGACTAAAGTCATGATAAACCAAAATCTCACGAATTAAAACTCATTGATATCTCTAATCTTTACCTTCGGTTCCATAATTTTCGTAAGAGAATTATCAATTTGTCCGATTAAAAAAGACAGAAAGAAAGTCAACGAAGAATTTGTACACTTATTTCTTAACACGAGTTTCCATAATTTTCAATTTGTGTCTGGACGAACATGTGGTGATTATGAAAGTATGTATGGAGGATACTTTTCTAGATTTTGTTTCCAAAGACAGCACGCATGTAGTCTTTTGTTCCATAATATTTAGAGATTACGTCCATTAATAGAAAATTCTTCATAGTTCTAGATATTATAAGAAGCTCCTAAATTCAATTTTCCTAGAACTCTGTTTCTCTTTTCTTTTTTCTTAAGTAATCTTTCATGCAACAGTATCTATTCAATCTATTTTTTTCAATTGTTTTGGTTTATATAGTGATAATCTTTTCCATTTTATTCGATGTTCTATATTTTCCTGACAAAAAGTATAACATAAATACTTAATTAAACATATTATTTACGAGTTTTTTTTTCCTTATTAAGTTTAAATTTATATATTGTCATGTTTGAAAAAGTAGAAAAAGAACTACGAAACAATGGCAATAAAAGAAATAAACACAAAAGTTGAACAAAAACCCTAAAGTTGTTTCGTTTAAAAAACCCTAAATATTTGAACCCAGAACTTTCTGTAATTGATGTGCCAAAGTAAGTTTTATGTTTTAAGAATAGAAAATATGTACAATCCATTTGGTAATGTTAACCGTTTCTTTCACCCTAATAACATGCATGTACTTAAAAATTACTCATACCATACTATTCCAAATATTTACACAATTAATATTATTTTTAGATTAGAATTCGTTTTCTGGACGTGGAATTTCGAACTATGTTATTTTTTTAAATATTTTTTCCAAAAATCTTTTTTTTAAATGAAAAAGAAAAAAAGGTTTAAAATCCAATTTAAAATTGAGTTATCGGTTTTTGATTTGTTTTTCTCAATTTATTTTTAATTACAATTTAAAATTTGATTTTCAAAAAAAAATGTTTTATTTGTGGAAATATTTGAAAGAGTATACTATCACTAATTTTTGGATCATGTGTGTAAGACTTATGGGAGAGAAGAAGAAAAATAGAATGGTAATATTCTGAGGTGATTGTATATTCAAGAGAAAGGAGGAGAACCCTATATAAAGGGTTGTAAGTTTTATACAACTAATAACAGAAAACTAAACTAAC
>Ga0214542_1010961_pt1 | contig 12782 bp, 6 predicted proteins | sample CNSS1metaG_FD_160096 | JGI IMG/M metagenome (GOLD analysis project Ga0214542, IMG submission 160096) | Root nodule microbial communities from cowpea collected in UCLA plant growth center, Los Angeles, California, USA - CNSS1 | ecosystem: Host-associated > Plants > Roots > Nodule | place: USA...
GTCTCTGCATAATCTACTTTTTTTGTTCCTTCCGAAATTTCTTTGCTAAACCACCAATGCCTAAAATCTACCAATTCTGAATGTATGAATTAGAAAATAGTCGTAGCAGGAAGTGTCAACTTCTTCCACTCTAGTTTGTGAACACTTGCTTGTTTCAATTACTGACACAGTAGAAGTGATGTCACATTCCATTTACGTTGATAATCTGGACATCATTGATAGAAGTTCTCACTGAATATTATGCATGTTTGCAATCTGCTTCAAGTTATGGACCACAATGGATTGGGTTTTTTAAGTCCATGGGGAGTCTTTATCTTAGCTTATGTGTTTTTCTTTCCTATTTTTCCTTTTTCTTTGAACTTCTTTTTTGACCCCATCACCTATAGTATGCCCATCTCAACATTTTTTATTAGCATGCAATAACATCAAAATCAGAGATCTTCCATTGCCACATAACACAAAGCGTAGTAGTGTTTGTTTGACCATGCTTACACTGATTTTTGAACACACAATATTGTTGGATTAGAACAATCTTTGGGATAGTTCTTGCTCTTATTCTCGTGCTCCCGATTTTTTAATACCAAATTGTGTTCATACTTTGCAGAGATTGCTTATTCTGGTTATTCTGTCTAGTTGAACATGCTCCGAGTATTGTGTCATCCCCTACCAAGACTTCATATTCCAGGTCCTTTGGACCTTACAATCACAAGTGCATGCATCAAAGAACTTACAGAACACTGAGGAATGTTTCAGGAGATCCCTCCTTGTTTTGTCGGTCAGGTTTTCTTTTAATGCAGCAATCAAATATCTTTGGAAGACAAGGTATTCTGGGAAGCTGGCTTCCTGCCAGATACATAAGTAATGAATCAGTTGAGCTGAAGACTGACAATGATGTTGTGCGGTTCTCTCTGGACAAGTCCGATGATATTAATTCTACAGAAAAGAGCCAGAAGAACAAAAAAGTTAAAATGTCTAAAAAAGCTAAAGTGAACGAGCTTAGGTTCTATCGTTTGAAAGCTAAGAAAAAGATGAATTCCCCAAATCCAGAAGTTAGAATTAGATATAAGCTTGAAAAGGTTAGATTTTGTGTTGTAACTTTAAGTTTTAGTTTAAAGCTTTGTTCACTGCAACAAAATTGTCTCCATTGTTGATAATTTACTTTTATGATTTTATCCTTAATGTTTTTGGACATGCTCCAGTTTTCTAGCAGGTAACAATGGTATGAGCATCATTCTGGTATTTACTAAATTAATGTGCTTCTTTTCTTTGTTGTATGAGTGTTGAAATAACAAAAATGTTGCTGCTTATAGATTTGTTTATGAATTCCTCCATGAAATTGTATTTTGTATTTGAGAAAGTTTGTGAAGCTATATTTTTCATCAAGACATGATTACTTTGAATATGAAATAAAAGAGACATGATTTAGTGCCTCAGATAGGCTGGAAAGATGCTTTGTTCCTTTCATCCTTAATTTTTATTTTGTAATGTGGGGGTCTTTTGTTTTAACTTATAATTCTACAGGCCAAGCGGAAGGAAGCTTGGTTGATTGAGAAGCTGAGAAAATATGATGTACCAAAACCCCCTCCAGAAACATTTGATCCTGAAATATTAACTGAGGAGGAAAGGCATTACCTGAAGCGCACAGGTGACAAAAAGAAACATTATGTTCCAGTCGGGAGACGGGGAGTATTTGGTGGGGTAGTTCTTAATATGCATCTTCACTGGAAGAATCATGAAACAGTAAAGGTTATCTGCAAGCCTTGCAGACCAGGACAAGTGCATGAATATGCTGAAGAGCTTGCTCGACTGAGCAAAGGCATTGTGATTGACATCAAGCCAAATAATACCATCATTTTTTACCGTGGAAAGAACTACGCACAACCGGAAGTAATGTCTCCTCCAAATGCATTATCAAAAGCAAAGGTATTTTATGTTGCATTTGTTATTCATTGACTAAATGAGTTTGGTGATAAATATATTACGGTATTTTTGTTGAATTTATAGGGTGCTCAGATTATTATGACATTTGTATTAGGATGTGATAAGAGATACTAACCCAATAGTTCTATTTTACTGATACTAGAATCCTAAATTATATGAGAACAAAATCTTTCTGAAGATAAAAGATAATATCCCTGAGAATGGGACATTTCTAAAAAGAATAGATATCAGGGTCCCTAAAAATACGGTGACACAGACATACCCGAAATAAAATAAAATGAAATCTGTTAATTTGTTATACAGATGCCATTGTAAGTATCCCTTGTTGATCCCTTCTACTGGCAATTAGAAGTTTAGAAATAATCTCAACTTGAGGTTGGACTGTAGAGCATGAGTACAAGACTGTGTTATGTATGTTGCAATATTAGAGGGCTGAAATAGTACAAGAATCAAACCATTTGAAATAAAATAAATTCAAGTTATTATGGCAATTATCTTTTCTTGATGACCTTAAACTAGGGGATAAGAATGACTAGTTTCCTATGTAGTTTTTTAAATATAATTCAGTAATATTTTTAATTAATTGCAGTCAAGAGTAATGCTAGGGCCTTGCTCTCTCACATGCCTCATGTACTCTAGTGAATCGCAACTATAATGTTTGTTTTCTGTGCTGTGCTTTGACTGACAGGAAAAGTTAAAAATTCCAAAGTGCGGATTCATTGGGTTTTTATAGGGAAAACATTGTCTTGAGAAAACACTGGGTTGTATTAGCATAATGGTGTGTTTGGATGAGACAATTTAAGAGGGTAATTCATTTATTTGGAGAATTTGAATTTCTTCTAAGTAAAATGACTTGTTTGGATAAGGATATTAGAAAGAAATTGAAATTGAGTGATTTTAAGAAGGTATTTCAAATCACTAAAATAGTAGAATTTGAAATTCACTCAAAAAGGAAGGAAATTGAAATTCTACAATCTGTGAAATTCCTCATTGTTCAAGATTAGAGATTCAATTTGGCTCAGACGACCAAAATGACCTAGACAGGTCGGGCTAGCCCGATGACATACACAGGTCGGGCCGACTTGACGATCCAGACAGGCCTGACGAAAAGACAGGCTGAATGGACTGACGATCAAGGTGGGTCGGACAGGATTGACTACGAAAACAGGCTGACGACAAGCGGGCCAGATGACCCAAACGGACTCGATGACCAAGACGGGTCAACAGGCACGACAACCACGATGCAGATAGATCGGGCTGGGTTGACGACCTTAACGAGCCCAACTAGCCAGAAGATCCAGACCTCAACCGAAATTTGGAAAAATTGTTCGAGTCAGCACGGACCGAAATTTGGCCAAATGTGACCTAGTTGGCTCTAACCTAAATTTGACAAAATTGGACTGAGTTTACGCTAGTCAAAATTTGGCTGAATTTGGTCGAGTCGGCTCGATCGAAATTTGACCGAATTTAAATATTTTAAATTGACAATTATATTTGTTAAATTTAATTTCAAAATTTATATATTAAAGTAAATATTATTAAAATGAAATTTTATCTCATAAGAGAAATTCAATTATTTTATCCAAACAAGAAATTGAATTGTAAGGTATTTCAATTACTCTATCCAAACATATTATTTAAAAAATGAAGGGAATTCAATTGTTAGAATTTCAAATGTAATGCATTTCAATTTCTTAGAATTGTTGAAATGCTTTATCCAAACACAAGGTAAAGCTTATGGGCTTACGGTTTCTATTTTGTTGTGAAAAATTTCCAGGCCTTGGAGAAATATAGGTTTGGGCAATCCCTTGAGCATACTAGCCATTTCATTGAAAGGTTGGAGAAAGAGATTGAAGAGTATCATCAGCACCTTGTAAAGTTTGGGAAAGGGAAAGAGGATACCACCACTAAAGATGTTAGTTTTGGCATATTACTACAATAATGTTTTTTCCTATAAAGAAGAATGACTAAGCTATAAGTTCTTACCATTTTATAGAACACGTTGTAACATGTAGTTATTTTGTCAGGGATTGGAGAAGCGTGACTCTAATTTTGCTGGTCACCAAATGTCGCATAAATGAGGCTCAGACAACCTGATCTTGTTGGCTTTGGAGGAAATGTAAGATTTGTAACCTTCATTATTTTCAAGTGGTTTAAGGTCAGCATAACTTTTGCATGATATATGAAGTGTCCATATTAGGATTGAAATCCTGATGTCACAAAGGAAAAGGTTACTGGTTCCTCATAACAATACACGTTATTGTTTTAAATCAATGACAGTGTTATTAAGCATGTGATACCCTTAGTTTATTTTCTCATATTTCCTTCATCAGACTGACTAATATGGATCCTCTAATATGGATCCTCTGTTGATTTTTTTGACTGATTGTGCCTTAAAGTACACTGATTTTGATGTTTTAAATTATATTAAAAAGTTTTTTAATATTTGTTCACTAACATTGAACTATTTTAGAATTTTATTTTATTATGAAATTAGAACAGTAATAATAGTACTTATGTGACATTCTTCTGTATCCCATCCAGTCGTACTGTGGGAAGCCCATAATTTATTTGGACTCATGATGTTTCACTGATAATAAAGAGTATATATATGCAAATAAAATATATCAAAGTGTGTTATAAATATATATTCAAAAAATAATTATATGCACGAGGACAAAGACGACTATGAGAAGGTGCTCAAATTTGTACATGCAGGACCTGCTGGCCATTTATGAGCTTGTTTTAGATTTTTGAGTATTAATTTTATTGAATAAAAAGCTAAAATTGTAGTAAGAGTATTACATTATAGAAATAATTTAGTAATTACGCTCCCATCTCTAATAAATACAAATATTTCAGCGTTTCCCGTTGTATGTTTCATTCAAATGCAAAACAATACACTTTATAAAGAAAAAAAGAAAATTACAACCAAAATACTAAAATTTTAAATATTATCATAAAACCAACCGATGATAACACTGGGGAAAACTCAAGTTCAGTGATTTCTATACCTATAGGTAAGTATATTCATTGCATGATTTATATATATATATCAACCTTTCTCTTCATTGTAAAATTCACTAAGAAACGTAAAAGTGAAAAAAATAGTTACTCTTTTTTGTAAATGCAGATATATGATGTCGACTATAATCATTGGATTTGTGTATAATCTGCTGCAAATGGGGTTCTCAATCTTCACTGTGGTATCAGGGAATCGTGTGTTAAGTGGTGATGGTGGTTATCTGTTTGAATTTTTTGGTGATAAGGTACATATTTCATTTCATAACAAGTTTTATATATATATATATATATTCATCAATCTTTTCCTGTAAAATCTGATGTGATTTTAAACAAGTTTGCATTGTTAATTTGCATGAACAGATCATATCGTACTTTCTGATTTCTGGTTCATCTGCTGGATTTGGTTTGACAGTTGAGTTGCGAAGAGGTGCACCCTCCAACTCATTTACTGACAAGGCACACGCTTCAGCTAGTCTTCTTCTGATTGGATTTCTGTTCACTGCCATAGCTTCAACTTTCACTTCCTTTGCTTTGTCAAAGAAAACTAATAGTTAGTTAGCTTAATGCAGAAAAAAATAGTGATGTTCGTGGATTATAAATTTAAAATTCTTTCTTATTTCCATGGTTAATCTATGGTTCAATTTCTTTTGTTGGTGTCATTCAATTATGGATTTATTTGTACCTTGTCTATATCTTTTTGACTGTGTTTCTCTTTCTGAAGATATGAAACAACTGTGTTCTTTGAAATTAGAACATAGTGATTTTTTTTTTTCTTTTTTTACTCTTTTGCTTTGCTTCTATACTCATCTACTCTCGTTATTAAGTTATTAAATCATGCTGACTTTAATATACCACCGTTTTAACTTTTGAAACCACACCACACTTTTATATTATTTTTCAAACAGACACATTTTAAATTAAAATCTTTGAAATTGTTATCTATCAATTGTAGGAAATTTGCTAAATGAGCCAAATTTTCTTTTTAAATTTATTAAAATTTATAAATTTAAAAAAAAAATATTGCTTATGGATTGTGGGAAAGCATGATTTTATAAGGAAGTAGTATCCAATGAATGATCTGATTTTTGTTTTCAATTGGGAATTGGGTTGAAGTTGTACTTTCAAATACAACTTTGTAATTAAGTTAAACAGGTCAATAATTAAGTTTTAAAAGCAAGTAGGCCCTGATTAGACCAATTCTCATCAAAAGCTCATGAAGAAAACTATGAATACAAGTCAAATGTAAGGTTGTTGAGACTTTTCTCTCATATTTATTATAATACTAATTGCCATTGTTGACTTATGCATCAGAGTTTTTTTAACAGGTACACCGATCAACGAGGAACTCCAAATGAGCAGCGAAAGAACTGCACAGACGAACAACGTGAGGAGTAAAAGATTGGACAAAAGTTTTTAAGTGGACGTTAGCCCTAAATACTCGAAACATTTTGGTGTCCATCGCGGGGTCGAACGATTGTTAAACATAAACTCGTTTGGTGACCACAAGAAACATGATGAGCAACATTGAAGTACGAGACACTTAAGATGATCAAACATATACCAGAGAGATGATAAGGTTGATGTAAAAGTGCATGGATGAGATGCAACAAAACTATGAGGCCCAAATTTGAATATTGAAGGAGGAGAATGCGACCATGAGGCAATAAAAGAGGGATAAGGGGGACCCAGTGCCATCGACCCCTACCATTCCTAACCCCCCATGACAAACTCGTGTGGAACTAATCAGAGGAGAAGAGTTGGCATGCCCTTCTCGAATGGGAAGGGTCAAAAGAACAAAGCGGGAGATCACACATACTATAGAAGACAACTCTGAAGTTAGTAAGGGAGACAATCCATCCAGAATGACATTTCACATTGAGGGAAAGTTCCTTTTCGTCCTAGCGATCCTTGAAACCTCGTTGCACGAGTTGTGGAAGATGTCTAGCTTTGAGAAGTACGATGGGACCACTAACCCCGACAATCACTTACGTACCCTTTTGAACCAGATGATGTTTCACGTAGTCAATGACCCTATTTGGTGTAGGGTATTCTCGTCCTCCCTAACGGGAGAAGCTTTAGAATGGTTCTCTGAATTCCACAAAATAACACCGATTGCTTTACAATGTTGAAAGCATGTTTCAACACTCAATTCACCACCCTCCGACCGATTATCCTGTCCCCAACGACGCTCGTCAACATTCAGTAAGGGAAGGATGAATCATTCAGAAGCTTCAATAGGATGTCAATAAAAATCAAGGATCTCAACAATGAGATAGCCAGACACCATTTCTTCACTAGGTTGCAATTAGGCATCTTTGCTGACAAGGTCAGTAGGAAGTCCCCTAAGACCATGTAGGGAATGAGAGAAAGGGATGCTCAGTTCATGCAAATGGAAGACGAGAAACTTTCGGCAACGAGCCCAAATAGAGGGTATAATGGCAAAGAAGACCACCTCTAGGCCCAGTGGTGAACCATCGACCGGGAAGACACCCGAGCGGCCTAAAGATCCCAAATTCACCAGTTACATCCCCTTAATGTTTTGAGGGCTAAGATTTTGCAGGAAGCGTTTAGCACTGACACCCTACCTCTTCCAAGGAAGAAGCCCCAACTCCTGACGTCGATGGTAGCAAACACTGCCTTTGTCACCATAACATCGACCATACTACAGAACAATGCCACATCCTGTTTGATAAGATAAAAGAACTCATTAAGGTTGGCCAATTGAAACATTATATAGGCAAGGAGCAAATTAAATGTAACCCACCCAGAAGGAGAAGTTTTTTTTGTTCTTCTCGACGCTCTTATAATTCCGAGATAGTTGTTGACAAATCGAGCAAAAGAGAGAATCGTTAAAGCCAAGAAGCCAAAGCTGGAGCAAGGAGCAGAAGAATGAGCGTAGGCTTGGAGAGGAGCGGAAGAAGGCGGCGAAAGATGAGGTTAAGAAAGACTTAGGGGTAGACTTCGTTCAAGAAATCAAGGTTTAATTATGCCTTTAGTCCGCATTTTCGTAACAAAATATCGATTTGGTCTCTCTATTTTTTTTATCTTAATTTGGTCATTGTTTTAGGAAATTTAATGCAATCAAGTTATTTTCGTCAGTGGTACAATAACAACATTAAAGGGGTGTCACGTGTCAGTTCCTGAATTTTTTTAATTTTTAATTTTTTAATTTAAAAAATAATAATAATTGGCACGTGTCAAGCTGACATCGTGTCATGTGGCAGTGATAGGGTGATGGGGGCAGTGACAATGCCACGTGTCAATATTATGCTTTGTGTCATTTCCTCATTCTCGAGTTGGTCCCTATATTTTAATTTTTGTAAAAATTGTGCAATTTTATCCCTCTCCAAATTGAAAAAAACATTATATATATGATATACAAATATTTTTATTAAATTTGATATTTTTATTCAAATTGATATTTTTATTATATATTTTTAACATAACTAAGTTTATGTAAATTTGTGTTTCACATTCAACTTCACTTAAATTTTTTTTCAAATTTTAAAGTTATCTTTTTTTGATTGTTACATGAACTAGTTAAAATCATTTTTAAAAGTTATATAATTGTTATTTTTACACCAACTCAAACATTTGTATAGAAATTATTGAACTTTACACATTTTAAAAATATACAACTATTTGAAATATAAATTCAAATAAAAAATATTAAAGTATGATGTAATAAAATATGAATATAATTTATGATTTTTTTTCTATTAGTATTATTTTCTATTAACAACTTTAAAACAATTTTAAATAAAGTTCAATGTAAAATATAAATTTAAATAAACTTAATTTTATTAAAAATATTTACTTGAAATATCAATTTTGATAGAAATATTTGGGTACATTTATATAGAAATTAAATTTGGTTTCAATTTGGAGAGGGACAAAATTGCTCCATTTTTACAAAATTTGGGACTAAATTGAAACAAAAATTAAAATACAATGACCAAATTCAGAATGTGGAAATGACACCTAGCATAATACTGACACGTGGCATTGTTACTACCATGTAGTCATTGCCACGTGGCACGACGTCGACTTGACACGTGGCAATTTTAAAAAAAATAAAAATTCAAAAAATCCAGGAATTGACACGTGGCACCCCATTTAACGTTATTACTACAGCATTAACGGAAATGACTTGATTGCATCAAATTTTCCAAAATAGGGACCAAATTGAGATAAAAACAAATAGAGGGATCAAATCGATATTTTGCTACGAACATGGAGACCAAAGGCATAATTAAACCAGAAATCAAGTACACCAAACAGTGGAGGATGTGCACAGACTTTACTGACCTTAACATGGCGTGTCTGAAGGACGCTTATCCATTGTCGATTATCGATCAATAGGTGGACAGAGCATCGGGGCACCACGTGTTGAGCTTTCTGGATGATTACGCAGGGTACAACTAGATACCCATGTACGAGCCTGGTCAAAGCAAAATCTCTTTCATCACTTAATGAGCCAACTATTGTTACGAAGTTATGTCGTATGGATTAAAGAACGCCAAAGCCACGCATCAGCGCCTCAGGGACAAGATCTTTCGTCACCAGATCGATCGAAGCCTGCAGGTGTATGTCGACGACATGGTGGTAAAGTCTCGGTCGACGATCATGTTGAAGACTTGGGCGAGATTTTCCATCAAATCCATAAATATAACATGCACGACCAAATGTGTCTTCGAACTTGGGACGATAAAGTTTTTAGGCTTCATGCTCACCGAAATTGAAGCCAACCTTGACAAATACACAACAGTCCTACCTATGAGGAGCCCTCAAAACCTCAAAGAAATACAGAGGTCGGTGGCACGATTTACGTCCTTAGCGAGATTTGTATCGCAACTAATCGAAAGGATTACGTCGATCCTCAAAACAATGAAGAAGTAGACATTGGACAAGTGGGACGAGTAGTGAAAAGCCACCTTTCAAGATATCAAAGAGATGCTTGCGAGTCTCCAATCATGTGTTGACCGTCCACCGAGTGTTCCTTTCAACTGTATCTATCGCATTGATCACCAAAAGTCATCCGTTTGGAAGTCGACTTTCATAAACCAAGTAAATAATACACTACAAGTGGACTTTCGTACCGGAGGAAAATCAAATAAAAAATCTCACCGGAAGTTAACTGCCATAAATTTACTAAATGACGTGACTTTTGTAAGTTTACTAAATGAAACGATTTTCAGTGAATTAAATTTGGGACATGACAAGTGAATTGAATTTGGGACATGACACCTTACTATAAGTAAGTTTACTCAAAGACGAAAACTTTAAAATTTAATAATTTCAAAATTGAATGACTTGTGAATTATATAATTTGTTGTGATAAAAATATATTATTTTAGAAATAAATTTTTATATTACATTGTATTCCAAAGTTTTTTTATTTAACAATTAATATATTAAATAATATATGTGAATGTGGTACATTTCCCGTGTCAACTCAGTGAAGTACGTGTTGCTAGAAAATATTTTTTTATTAAGTATTCAAAGAAGAAAAGTAGAATAATTTAGTTTGCCTATTAAAATAAATATGTGCATATGTTAACAAAATTCAATTTAACTCATAATAAAATTTAATTTAATTTATAAAGTAAAACTAAATAATCTTTTTCTTTATAGTTTATTTCTCTGTAAATAAAATTCAATTTAACTCATAATAAAGATTAATTTAATTTATTCAACAATAAAATAAATAGAATTCAATTTAAGAAAATAAAATTAAAACAATAAAAAAATAAAAATATTCATTCAAAAATAAAATAAATATATAACATAAGTAAATAAATAAAATAAAACATAAATAATAACCCATAAAAAATACCAATTAAAACAAAAACAAAAAAAAAGTTAAACAATAAAATATTCATGCAAAAAATAAATAAAGATAAAACATAAATAAACAAAATTATAAAATATAAATAAATACTAAAACGTAAGAAATACCAATTAAAACAAAAAAAAAAAAATATCTTTTACATTTACGAGAGAAAACTAAATTTTATACAAATGGAAGTCATTTGTAATTGTTCCTATTTACTTCCGGAAGAGAATCAACACACTTCCAGAGCAGCTAAATCACCGGAAGTTGATACTCAAATTACTTTATTTTCGAAAGTACACTTTATGAGGTCAAAATCACTTGTCCACTCCATATCGAAAGCTATTATTCTACTTCAAAAATGTAATTGAACTAGAATTTTGATCCGTGCAACGCACGGGCTATTTTGTAGATGAATGAATTTTATTTTTTAAGTAAATAAAAAAATTTAAGAAGTTAAAGTTAGATATTAATAATAATGATAAATATGATTTAATATAGGAGATATCAATTTTATCATATTTATAAATAAATGCAACAGTTATGAAGATCATGACAATATTAATATTTTAGTAATTATTATTTTGTCTAATATAAAGTTTTAACTTTCTGAATATTTATATGTGTACCTGTTATGAATATTTATACAAAACTTCTGATTGATTTCATGGTTCAGAAGACCATTATAATCTACAATTTAAAATTGGATTAAAACAATAAAAGAATGCAATACAGTAATTGACAAATAATCAAAGTAGTATAAGATTAATTTGTATACTTTTTATCAAAGATTTTTAAATATTTATTTGTAAACCACATTTGTAGTTGTAGTGATTAGTTATATTTTCATCTTCATCTATAATTAGTATTTTCAATCCAATCTTCTTTTCTATTTCACTTTAGAAACTGTTACATATAGTTGTCCATGAGTGAATATGGTGTGAGGAAGATAAAGTCCAACTTTAGAGAGAGTTTGTCTTTGTCTTTTGTTATATGTGTTCTAAGTCACACAACTACTTTTCACCTAATTAAATTGAATATTAATATAATTAAAATTCATTTCTTAATAAAAAATTGATATAATTAAAATACAGTTGCAATCCATCACAAAAATTTTCAATTAAAAAAAATTAATACGATTATAATCTCTCCATTTTGCAACCACAATAATTTTGTATAGAACCAAAATATAATAACGTTTAGTATTTAATAATTATAATGTTAGTATTTATTATTTTTCGAATTTATTAATTATAACCTTACTATTTATTATTTTTTTATGAAGAAATTTATATTTGTAAGCTCTTTTTTTTTTAGTGTATAAAGTCTTTGGGCCTGGCCTTTTCGGAGGCCCAAGGCCAGCCCTTCAGTAGGATCCTATACCCTACATTGTCCCCTCATTTTGGCTCTTGTCACTTTTCAGAAGGCTCCCCCTCCCTTAAACGCTCTGAACTCTAAGAAAAGCAGGAGCTCTGCTAGGGCACGTACCATCTTCCATCTCCAAGCTAGCCTAACCCATCCGGTACTCTTGGTAAGTCGAACTCTAGAGCTTTAGTTTAATTCCTCCCTTTTTCTTCGCTGTTGAGCGCTTTGGGTATATTAGGGTTCGACCTCCTAACCCTGTGTTGGTTTGGATCTTCATGTTTCAGCTATACTCCTGTTCTTGTAGCTGCTATACCCCATAGCTAGGGTTGGTTGCTTTTAGTACTCCAAAACAAAGGTAAGGGAAGCTAGATTCTTTGGTCTTAAATATTTCTTGGCTGTTTTTGGTCGTTTTATGTTCATATGCGTGCATAGTGTGCTTTTATCGAATGAAATGGGGTTGCATGTGTGTTTGGGAGTGGATCTGGGCGGTTTCCGCCACTGCATGTGGGTTGACAGTGGTGAGCTCTGCTATTCTCGCCCAAGCGAGCTCGCCTCGCCTAGGCGAGAGTATCAGGATGCTCACCCTGGTTCTGCCTCGAGCACTCGCCCAGGCGAGGGG
>Ga0214542_1010964_pt1 | contig 12774 bp, 9 predicted proteins | sample CNSS1metaG_FD_160096 | JGI IMG/M metagenome (GOLD analysis project Ga0214542, IMG submission 160096) | Root nodule microbial communities from cowpea collected in UCLA plant growth center, Los Angeles, California, USA - CNSS1 | ecosystem: Host-associated > Plants > Roots > Nodule | place: USA...
GAAGTTGACTCGTTATTGTTAAAGTATTTAGCTTATAAGAATAAAATCTAATAATAAAACATAAAATACTGTTTTCTATATTTAAATCTTACGTTCTATTCTTATAGTCTTATACATCATATTCGAAATGAATGGTGTTCGGTTTATCTTCTTTTAGCATGATATTCTCGTGTTTTATCTTCATCCTCTTCAATTTTTTAAAAGAAATTAAAATATCATTGTATTGAAAAATAAAATAATGAATATATAAAACAATAATTATTTTTTCTAAAAAAGATAAAATTAACATTAAATAACAGTTAACATTTTATAGAAGAAAAAGTAAAATACGAAGATAAGCCCAGTTAGTTCATATATTATGTCAGTAAGTAAGGGTAAAGATCTCCGTTAATGCAAAACTTAAAAGTTGTTTTAGTGACTCAAGAAAGCATATTCCATTCATACAAGCAAAAATTGGACAATTTCTTTTACGCAATGTTCGTTTGTGCACTCTTCAACCAGCTATTTGAGAGAGCGAATTTTGGTGATATAACGCGTTTGTTTTTTATCAGTTGAACGGATATGAGAAAACGTATTTGAGGAGGGATGGTGCATAATGTTAGGCAGATGATGAAACTGCTCCTTGTGCTTTCGTTTCCATGCAAGTAAAACAGTTGTCATAGAGGGGGATTGTTGAGTTCATCCATGAGGGGGAAGAAGATGAGGTGATTGGGTGTGGTGGGCGAGGAAGATGATGAAGGGGTGGGCTGTGGTGGCGCACATGCAGAAGATGGTGACGATGAAGATATGCACAGATTAGCAAACTGGTGCGGTGCAAGTGTGTGTGTGGATGACACTGATTACGTAACCGGTGTCTTGACAATTAAGGTATGACACCAGTTACGACATCGGTGTCGTGTGTGTGTATGTTGTGTTTTTTTTTTGTACTTTTTTGTACTTCTTTTTTACTTTTTTTTTAACTTTATATAACTTTTGTTTGAAATTTAATTGTTTAACTTTTTTTTAAAATTTAATTGTATAACTTTTTTACATTCATAAAAAGTTAATTTTTTTTATTTTAAAATTTTATATAATTTTAATATTTTTTAATTCGTATTAATTAATTATAATTATTTTTATAACATCAAATTACAAAATCATTCTCTTTTTCCATCAAGGTATTTTGGTAACTTTTTAATTCTATCTATTTTTGCAATTTATTTTATCTATCACATCAATCAAATCTTTCACTAACTTCTATAAATTTTTTTTTTCAAATTCACTCACTTTATCCTTTCAATCCAATCAAAAACACAAAAATTCATCCACCCAAATTTGTACCGATTCATCGTCACATTTTTTTCGATATCCATTTTTCCAAAGTAACACATTGTTCTCGATATATAGTCATTTCGTTTCGATCAGCATGTAAGGCGCAATCTCCCTTTTAATTTTTTTTTTTGTGCGTGTCGGTTTGTTTTATTTACTAAATGCACAAATAACATATCGTAGTACCTCGAAGTCCAATTACGAACTACACCCTTCAATTCGAACTCATCTTATCAAGTCATAAAACGATTGTATTGAATAAAGCTTTCCAATAGAGTGATCTTTCAAAAAATAAAATAAAACTCCGTGTATATTAAAAATTTGCGTTCAACTAAAATACGATATCTAATTCAAAATGAAATAGAGAAAAAAAAAATTATCATGCTCATATCACTTGTAACTTCAAACAAATGTGTTTGACTTTTTATCTAAATCATGTGATTCACGCATTGCTACATTGGGCTTCAACATCGGAGGTCACCGACAATGATATAAGAAAATGTTATTTTAAAGAACCAAAATGCATATTTATATTATTTTTGTTTTCATCATAAGTCCAACAACTAAAATGAGACCACACACACTCTTCCTCTTAATTTTGGGTGTCCCATTATTTTAAAAGGAACATGTGACAACCAAATATTTGGTGGAAATCAATAAAGTGGTACAGTTAGTATAACTGGGTTCTTTAAACATGTTGGTAAGAGTTTGATTCCTGATGATGCGGGTATATATATATATATATATATATATATATATATATATATATATATATATATATATCGAGAGAGAGACAAAAAAACTCACTCCAATTAGTGTCCTGACTTTTGATTATGAAAATACTTCACCCTCATAAACACTTGTTAATGGAACTATGTGAAGTTCATTCAATTGCAGATAAATAAATGTATTTGAACAAAAATTGTGTTGCTCACGTTTTTCTTTAGTTAATTGTCCTTTGTTTTAAAACAATAGATAGATTTGGAAAACAATTTTTCCCGTTTATTACAAAAAAAATCAATGTACTGAAAAATATAAAAACATTACAACTAAACAAAATTTTAACTTTAACTTTCTGAATAGTTGATGATGGATTTAAGAAGGAAGTGAACCATAATCAATTACGATTTTAGATCACATGCACATTGAATAATTATATTACTATTATTTCAATAATTATATTATTAATATTAATTTGTATGGGTTTCTATATTATAATAAATAATTAATTAAAATATGAAATAAAATTAAATTAAATAATTTCATATTTATTAAAGTAACTTATTTTAATATATAACCCTTTTACCTATTATTGTTTAATATTAATTTTTTATTTTAATTCTATTATTTTAAAAGAACCTTTTTTTCATCAAATTATAATCTTAAAAAGTATGTTATAATTAGTTTTTAAATATATATTAAATATTTATTCATTACATTAATGATATGCACGAGTGAGCTGGGTACACCAACAAACTCTTTTGTAATATTTATTTAAGGACATAATTGCTATTCTTTTGCGACAAAATATTTAAGTATAATTTATTTTCATTTTAATAATGTTTCTCTTATAATCTTTTATTTCCATTTTAAAAGTTATAAGTAACTATATCAAATAATTTATTAGCATTGTATTTTAATTTGTTATTTCTGTTTTAATACTATTTCCCCTCAATTTGCTTATAATTTATGTGAGAGTTAAACTTTGCACAAAAAAGGTTATTTTAAAATACTACACAAGAAATTGTGAGTTCTAATAATTTTTTTTTTCTGATAGAAATTGTAATTATTTTATTTTATTTTGAATATTTGTGTTATTAGGATGAAGTATCTTCCACTTTTTTTTTTTTTAATGAGAAACTTTTATACAAAATCTGATTTATTATGGGAGAGTCTTCTGTTCTTGATCTGCTATTTATATAAACTTGATTTTACCTTGTTGGGTCAAATTTAGTACCGATTGGATGAATACTTATTGATATTTTAATTTGATTTAATGTTGTTAGTAATTTCATCTCGTTTACGTAATATACTATGCATATATGAACATATTTTTACAATAGACCATAATTGTCTGAATCTGTAAGCATAATCTAGAAACAAAATAAATTACATCATGCAAACAAAAATTTTGGTGAATAAAATTGAGTTCATATGAATAAAAACTATTGAATATAGTTTCAGTTTTTAAAACTCATTCAAACACAACTCGTTTAAAATATTATTATAATTATATTGATATTACGTCAAAATATATGTTTAAATTTCAATCTTATTTTTTATATGATAATTTTTTGTTGAAATTTAATAATAAACTGCATAAAGTCATAATTTATAACAAAAAATACAAAAGTTTTTTTTGTACCAAATATCAACACTAAAGTAAAACATATTTTTGTTTTAAAGCTTGACTCAATATAAATGAAATCTGAAAATTTTATTTATATCTGACGAGTGAAGAAATGCTAATGTGAATTAGGCGAAGTTGAACCCAACCCTGAAACCGTATATAGCATGACCTCTTTTCGAAAGTCCATGCAGTAATTTCCAAAATGGGTTTTATCAAACAAAGAACTCGTTTTTATCCACTTTCAATTTTGGTAGGTTTTATTTAATGGTTTTAAAATATTCCAAAAACTAAAAAAATAAAGCAATAAACAACAAATAAGGCAGAAAAAACAAAACTTGGTTTGTGGCCACCAGAAAAAGAAAAAAAAAATAACAACAAAGAAGAAAAGGTTGGGAAGTGAAGTGTGACTAGGATGCATTTAGGTGAGAACTCTATTCTTACTTTCTTTCACTGCTTTTTTGACATTATAATGGCATTATCAGAGCAGCCAAATCACAAGCCTAAGAAATTAACAATGGAAAGAATATTTTCTATATAACAAAATATATAGTCAGTAATTAAGAGATGGGGCCCAATAGTAACAGCAGCCCTAATCACAACCTCATGTGACATTTTAGCCCTTCCACGTGTGCCAGTTGCACACGTGGCTGATAATGTTTGCTGGAAAGCATGGGGTATGGTGGAATTGCCAGCACCTGATCATGGGAACCGAAAAGAAGAGAAACCAGAAAAACAAGACGTGGAGGATAAAAAAGAGAGAAGGGTCGCTTGAACGTCTCTCTCTGTTCGTTCGGAGGTATCTTTCTCTTTCTTCTCCCCTCCCTCTGTGTTCTGTCGCCGTAACACAAAGGGGAAGAAAGAGAAAGAACCGGTGGCGTTTTGATCCACCCAATAGCTTTTGTTCTTCAACAAGGCATAGCTTCGTGTGTGGGTTTCTTCCTTCCAGCTTGTAGGGATTCGACTTTCTGTCTTTTTCCCCTTTCTGTCTGATCTTCATTTGGGTCGTTTGGAGGGGTTTTGGGTGTTGCTGAAGATGTTGGTAGCTAATAGCTTTGATCTATGGCGAAAGGACGCTTTTTTCTCTGCGGCGGAAGAGGTGCAGGAATCGGCTGATGTGTACGTTCCCCAATTCGTCTCTTGGGTTGATTTAATCACGAGATTAGATGAATTCCATGTTTAAAGTTTGCATCTTGTGGGTTGAGGTCATGTTGGGTATGTGTGGGTTTTTTGGGTTCTGGTGGGTTGTTTTTCCCATCGCCGTGTTGTGTCTTTCGTTCTTCCTATTTCTTATTTGTTCTTTGCTCAGCTAGAGTTAAAAAAAAAAAAAATTGATAGATTTTTCTTTTTCCTTTGGCGCTTGCGTTTGGAGTTTTTGGTAGTTGGGGTAAATAATAGAAACGAAGGGTTTGCATCAAATTTTGGAACTATTGCTAAGTTGATATTTATTTGATCTTATTGGGCGTGTAAATGATATGAATGGCAACTTACAGTAGATTCCCATCTTATATCTGGGGTCAAAATACTTGAAGCTATTTAGATGATCTATGCACTGACATGTCCTTTTTCGAGTCAGTCCTAATTTAGGATGAGTTTGGTCATGTCTTCAATATCACTATAGTCTACAAATATATTGGACCATGTTATGCTGAAAAAAAAAATTGGACTGTCATTTATGTCTGACATAAATTTCATGTCTTTCTTTATCCAGAATGGAATCTGCTTACAGGGCATGGTTGAGAGTAAAGAGAGAAAGGTCAACTCCTGCGGAATTAAATGAACTATGCAGAGAGCTACAAACTGCTTTAGGTACTGCAAAATGGCAGGTAAGTCAATATACTTTTCTTTAATATTGAATTCCTCTCCCTTTGTGCCCTCTTTTGACTGTGTACTTTTGCAACAAAAAATTTTAGTTTTCTTGTTGTAGTATTCTCTGATGAGTCAACTCTCTCCATTGTTTCTTGTCATATCCCTTGAGACTGAATATTCCTTGTTGTGTTTTGAGTATGCTGAAACAGTTAGAGGAGTTTGAGAAAGCTGTCAGGCTAAGCTACCGACATCAGGGTGATGACAATTCAAACACTAGGCATAGGCAGTTTATTTCTGCCATTGAAAGCCAAATTACCCAAGTTGAAGAAGCACTAAGAGAATCTTTTATTGAGCAAGGTAAGCAACCCCTTCGGTGGGTAAATCTGGATGAAGAAGAGCGAGATGATCTGGCTGCGTTTCTATCCGGAACTTGTCAGACCACAAAAAGCACTGATGATGAATCCATGGAGGCTACCACCTCGAAGATAAGCTCACTTCAGCAGAAACAAGTAAAAAAAGAAGATAAAATTGTAGATATAAACACTTTCTGCAACCGGGATTTATCTGCTAGCGAAAAGTCTTCTAAGGATGTCGTTTCTGCCAACAAGGATGCAAATTATGTGATTGAAATAAAAGCAGATGCTGTTTCCAGAAGTAATGATGAGATAGTTTCTCAAACAGATAGAACAAGTACAAGAAAGACGTGGAATCCACCTAATTACGGTGCTCTAAAAGTTGTAATTGCTGACGAAGATGAGCCAAGAGATAAAACTCCACGAACTGTTGATGCCACCCCAAAAGAAAAAGGATTCAAAAGTCTATGTTGGAAACAAAAGTTTGAAGAATATCCTCAGGCCATGCGAGTAGTTCGTATATTCAATCAGGTTAGATGGATAAGTGCATAAGGAGATAAGAAAAAATTTCTTCTAGTTTTCTTTGCTTACAGTCAGATTTTTTGTTCTGTGCAGCGTTTTGGACGCATTGGTATCTGCCAGAGCCAGAGACAGTTTCAAAGGCCGTTCCACTCACGATATGGGTGTTCTGTTCAAGTTACACTTGTTCTAATGCTGACCATCTTTCTCTTTGGTAAGCTTTCAATTCCTGATCATAAAGGATTCTTACGCCTGGGAATTGTCTGTGTTGTCTCTAATTTCTGCTTATTTCAGCTCTAATTTCATGTTCCTGTCAACAAAGTTAATTTAATGCGTGAGCATTTTCTCTAACTGGGTTGTGACTTGTAACATATTTTTTAGCAGATCTTGAAAATTGTTAGTTCCTATGATCTTTGGTATCATGATTATTTAAACACACACATGGTTAAATATGTTACAATTGCTTGAGATTACTATTATTGTTTTTCTATATGTGTGCTTAATTTACTGGGGTAGAAAGAAACAGAATGAGGACTGAGGGTGTTCAGATAGAAATCATGGCATTATATAAGGAATGAAAAATCAATCTTCTTGTTGCTGTTGAAATCATGGCATCGCTAATTAAATGATATTTTCTTGCCTTTCTCTGTAGTTCCCTTTGTACTATATTCATCATGAATTAAACGGCAGCTTCGCTCAACCATTTCAAGAGGTATATTCACAACCTTAGAACTTACATCTTAATATTCTGTCACGACTAAAATAATGAAATCTGAAATTGTTGCAAGTATGTTTGAGGTGAAAATTAGCAAGAAGAAGTTTCCTTTCTACTTAAAACATGGCCGGAACAATGAAATATTTCATTAAAATATGCTATAGTGGTTAAAATTATAAAACCTTAGCAAGTATGTTTGAGGTGTAAGTTAACACGAAGATGTTTCCTTTCTCCTTAAAACATGGTTGTAACCAAGAAAGCTCGCATTTCCTTTATCCTCAGATAGTTTGTGGTGGTGATCTGTATGTTTTCTTGCAAAATAATTTACCTATTCAAAAGTAGATTTAACCACACGCAACGCGTGCAGTTTCAAACATCATCATCCCAAACATAGCATCATTTTTTCAATTCAAATGAAAAATTGACTTGAAACAGTTTTGATCTGCTTTATGATCTGTATGAAAAATATTGAGATCTGAATAGTTCTGTCATCTTAATAGAGATTTGTACTGAAATATTTTTCAAGAACTTGGCTTTTATTGGAGGGAGTGTTATATGAATAAATGTTTGGGTTTTGCAGGGCTTTACTTGTGGTGGTGGGTAGAGAAGGTGAGTGGTCAGTGGCTTGTTGGATATATATTTTGGTGGAAGTTAGTTGAAGGGACAGTGAAGAGAATGAATGTGACCTTCTCTTTTGTCGTTGTTGAGATTAAGATGTATTTACCTTTGTGTGGATACTGATAGGATAGCAACCAACCTCTGCGTCCTACAGGGACACCTGTCTATTTTAGTTTCTCAGGCCTGTTAAAATGTATATACATTTATCCAATATTTAATGCAACACTGTTACCGTCTCAATTCATTCGAACAAACAAACAAACACGTTTAATACTGTTTTCATTTTTATACTACTACGTTTCTTACTTCTGAAGGAATCAAGGGGTATTGGCAAAATAATTATACACGTTTGTTTCTTTCTAAATAAATTATATTAGTTTCACGGGACTGTTGCGATCACTGTTTTCTATCACAAATTAATTATTGCTTTAACTACATAAATAAAAAGTGTTAGTTGTAAAACAAATATAAAAAAAGAACCTTGGACAGAAGATTACGATAATGAAGTGCGTCCTTCCAGGATGGAACACAGGCTCCTATATTTCTCAAATGGTTCTGTGCTACAAAAGTACTCAGAGTTCTATGAAGTCAGAGGAGCTGAGGAAACAAATGGACCATGAAAAGTCTTAAAATAAATGTAAATGATAATTTTTGTTCGTGAAAGATTTTGAACTGGTCGATTTCTTTTTCAGACAGAAAAGAACATTATTTTATCTATCAAAAATACATAAAATCTTTCACAAAATGGAATCACAAAAATATAGGGTTGACATTCCACACATGACAAACTATCGAGTCAAAATGATCCTCTTCATCCCAAATTCTCAACGCTATTGAAGAGCACGCCAGGTCGCACTTTTGGATAATGAATGATGTGATATCATATCATTTGAAAAATAACAACATTTTAATTAATTTATACAGCAATAGTTGGGGGGAATTTTAAATCAGTGAAAGAAAAAAATCACACAAGGAATATCCGCAGACTCAGATAAAACTTTACGATACTAAGTAGGTAACCTGTTATGGGCCAGCCTCAGGATGGATCGGCCCAATATGATTGGTAAAGCAAATGGAAAGAGAAGAAATGGTTAGACCCAAAAAAAAAAAGGAGAGGAAGAAGGAAGAAAAGGAAATGAGAAAGGAGAGCGGTGGCAGATTCCTGTAGCGAGTCCAATCAGTCTTCAACCACACTCAGATCTGCGAGTTTCTCTTTCTGTCTGTGTTCTGTGTTGAGCAAATTGAATGTTCAATCCCCAATTTTCATTTTCGAGTTCTCAGAATTTCAAATTTCCTAACTGAACGCGATCCCAATCTCCGATGTCTTGTCTAGCGCTTTCCTTGCAACCCGCCAATGGATCCGACATACTTCTACAGACGCGCGAGTGGTTCCCTCCCGCACGCGCCCTCGTCGCCCTCTCCGCGTTTCGCCAAACTCGCCGCGCCCTCGCGGCCAATAAGCACTCCACGCCGGACGACGCCTACGCAGCGGAATCAATCGGCGACGACCCCCTCGCGGCGTCGAGCGGCCAGGTCATCGTCGGGGTGGAGAGCCGTTACCGCGTGGTGTACCGCCTCGTGAATGGCATCTATGTGCTCGGGATAACCGTCGCGGACCATGACAACTCCGTCAACGTGTTCGAGTGCATCCACATCGTCAACCAGGCCGTCAGTGTTGTCGTGACGGCTTGCCGCGGCGTCGATGTCACGCCGGAGAAGCTCAGCCGCAAGTACGCCGAGATCTACATGGCCCTTGACATCGTCCTCCGCGGCGTCAGCAACATCCGTTTCGCCGCCATGCTTGCCACCATGCACGGCGAGAGCATCGCCAAGATGGTGCACTCCGCCATCGATACCGAAAACAAGATCCGCGGCGCCGACACGTGGCTCGCGGCGGAGGTGCATTCGCTCGAGCACCAGGCCTGCATCGACGCCTTATCCACCGTCTCCTTCGAGTTGCCGCCGGAGACGCTAGAGGCCGGCGAAGAGGTCGCCGCCAGCCTTGCCCCCGCCCAGCCGGAAACGCAGGAGGAGCCGCAGCAGAAGCCAGAAGAGCCTCAGGTGGAGGACCCTTTTGCAGCTAGTGATGCTATTAACAAGCCGCAGGAACTTGTTGATGGTTTCAAGAAAACAAAGGACCCTGCTACCGATTTAACCTCGGCTTTGGAAGGGCTTGATGTCACCACATTGCCTCCTCCCGAGGCTACCCAATCCACGCAGATAAATGTGGAGGGTTTTGAAGGGAACTACGGTGGAGTTGAGTTTGGGCATGAGCAAGCTTCTATTGGAGAAGCTTTTGAAGGTTTCAACGATGCTTGGGGTGGTGGACTGGACCCTTCCGAGTTTGTGGGCACAACCAAACCTCCCAAACCGCAAGGTCTTGGTGGGGTTGAATTGTTGCAAACTGGGCCTGATGCTGCTCCTAAAGCAGCTGCTGAAAGTGGTTCTGGAACTCCACTTGAAAATTTGTTGGTGAAGAAAACTGAGATGAAGGGTCCTGAGATGTATATCTCTGAGGTGATTAGTGCAGAGTTCAGGGAATCGTTGCTAGCAAGAGTGGGGTTGATGGGTGTTGTTTACCTCAGAACTTTACCACCCAAAACTGCTGGTGATAAGGAAACTGAATTCTCATTCCGAATTGACGGAACCAGTGCTGTTAAGAGATTTGTTATTCAGAGTTCGCGTGTTAGTAGTCTTGGTAATGGGTTGTTTCATGTGAGGACTGCGGCCTCTGAGGAGCCAATACCAATTATTAAGTATAGCTTGGTTCCTAGGTTGACGCCTTTGCCTTTGAGGGTTCGACTTACGAAACGGCATACTGGGAGTTTGCTTTCTGTCATGATACAATATGCTTCAAACCCTGATTTGTTAGTCCCCTTGCATGATGTTACTTTCACTCTTAAAATACCCATTGATCCTACTCTGTTGAAGGTTTCTCCAAAAGCTGTGTTAAATAGGACTGAAAGAGAAATTAAATGGCATGTGCCAGAGATTCCGTTGAAGGGCTCTCCTGGCAGGTTGAGAGTTCGGATGCCGGTAGATTCCAGTGAAGATGATGAGGAAATTGAGGTTGTTGGTTATGTGAAATTTTCAGAACAAGTAACCCAGTCATTGTCTGGAGTTTCTATACGGCCGGCTTCGGAGGGTAAGACAGACTTCTACGAGGTTAGTGACAGACTTGAGAGTGGGGTATACATGTGCGATTGATTTTGTAATCATAGATTATTAGCAGGAGCTGTACTTTTTCATTTTGTATCCATGAGATTTATGATTTGGTTGTGTTTATAGCATTCTTGGATATTGATCATGTACCTTGAACTCTGGAATTATCTGAAAATCTTTGTTTCTCTGTATTGTGGCTATGAATTTACTTCAATGAACTGTATTTCCTCTTTGCAATGTTACTTGCTAGTATTACCCTGTGCTTATTTTGGTGATTCTTATTTGCAATAATAATTCTATGTATCACTCTAGCTGAACATAGGCAATATATTCTTAATGCCTGCTGAAAATTTAACAATAACTAGGAATCAAGATCATCAACAGATGGCAGCCTTTGGTTGTGATTAGAGAGGATTAAACAAGTCAAGCCGAGCCAAACTCTTAAAGTTTGGACCGTCCCAGTCGTTCGGGGCTTGACCCGATACTCGAAAATGGATATTAAATATCCAAAAGCCGACTTAAAGTTTATGGGCCCAGAAATTGAGCCTACATCCGTCCTATATTTAAATTGCCTTAGGCTTCAACTCCTAAGTGATATGGAGAATGGCCGTTCATCCCAATGCCCAATGGAAGGCTTAAGGAACCAATGGTTCGTCTTAGAACCTTGTTATTAGCTGTAGGTCAGCAAAAGAATTGAGTTTCTTTTACCGAAGACAAATACGAAGAACCCTTTTGACCTAAAGTAAAGTAAAGAGCACTAAGGCGAAAATAGTTTTGTTTCGTGGCCCTGGGAGTTAGCATTATATTTATAGGTAAAATAGTTACTAATTGTTTTTGTTGAGAATAAAGAAAATAGGGATTGAGATTAATCTCCCTTGTGTATAAACCACACATAGGGTAATCTATTTATAATAGAGAGAGGTACAAGTAAAAAAAGTAACTGAAAATAAAAAGATTAAATAGAAGATATTGTTTGATATTGTGGTTATCAATATCTAACAATATCTTAATAATATCAAACAATATCTAACATTTCCCCTCAAGCTGGAGCATACAAATCGTATGTGCCAAGCTTGTTACAAATATAATCAATTCTAGGCCCCCGTAAAGACTTAGTAAAAATATCTACTAACTGATCACTTGAGTTAACAAACTTAGTCTTGATGTCTCCAGACATAACCTTTTCCCGAACGAAATGACAATCAATCTCAATGTGTTTGGTCCTCTCATGAAAGACAGGATTAGAGCTAATATGAAGAGCAACCTGATTGTCACACACAAGTGTCATTTGAGTAACATCTCCAAATTGTAACTCTTGAAGCAATTGCTTGAGCCAAACAAGTTCACAGGTAGTTGAGGCCATAGCTCTACATTCTGCTTCTGCACTGGATCTTGCTACAACACTCTGTTTCTTACTTTTCCACGAGATCAAGTTACCACCAATGGAGACACAATACCTAGATGTAGACCTTCTATCAGAAGGAGGTCCTGCCCAATCAGCATCTGAATAGCAAACAACTCTTATATGGTTATTAGAACCATATAACAATCCTTTTCCAGGAGATTTTTTAATATACTTCAAGATGCAAATGACTGCATTCCAATGATCTACACATGGAGAATTAAGAAATTGGCTTACCACACTGATTGCAAAGGAAATGTCAGGACGAGTAACGGTAAGATAATTCAATTTCCCAACCAATCGTCTATACTGCTCAAGATCAGATATAGGCTCCTCCTGATTTGGTAGAAGTTTAGTATTGGAATCCATGGGTGTATCAACAAACTTTGAACTCATCAACCCAGTTTCCTCCAAAATATCCATGGCATACTTTCTCTGAGATATAACAATACCATCATTAGACTGTGCCACCTCAATACCCAAGAAATATCTGAGTTTGCCAAGATCTTTGGTCTGAAAATGGTGACAAATATGTTGTTTC
>Ga0214542_1010966_pt1 | contig 12773 bp, 4 predicted proteins | sample CNSS1metaG_FD_160096 | JGI IMG/M metagenome (GOLD analysis project Ga0214542, IMG submission 160096) | Root nodule microbial communities from cowpea collected in UCLA plant growth center, Los Angeles, California, USA - CNSS1 | ecosystem: Host-associated > Plants > Roots > Nodule | place: USA...
AAAAAAAAACCAAACCTACCAACCACGACGTTGAATCAAACAATGGAAAGCACCAAAAACCCTAACTCCGCAAGGTTCTTCTGCTCTCTTCTTCTTCTTCGATTTCACTACAACACACGTTAAAGAAGTGTACTTGATTTCACTTCAACACACTTCGATTTCTCCCTTTTTCTCCTTTCTTCCTTTCTCCTTTCTTCCTTTCCCCTTTCTTTCTTTTCCCTTTCTTCGTTTCTGTTGGGTCTGCACAAAGAAAACTCTTTCTCGCCCTTTCAATTTTCACACTCACACCCATTGTCCATTACGTCTTTCTACAAAAGAAATTTTAATAAAAAAATAAATAAAAGCCACGTTTGCATCTAAATGGTTTTATAAAATTTATTTTAATTTAAAAAATAAAAGTCACCTACACAAGCCACCTCATGAAGTCAAAAAATGAGTCAAATTATGGAGTTACTTTATCATTTTCCTTATTCAGGATAAGGAATCTTTAAAATCAGTTTCTTATTACCTCTGGTTTCAATATAAAAGATAACCTAGATTTTTTGTGAGATGATAATTTTAGGATGTGTTCTAGTCGTCAGAATTCGTTTGTTCATGGACATGGTTCACACAATATTGTAAAAGATGGTGAAAGATCTTGTGTGCGCCTGTGGCTGCCACCGGTTAGTTCATGTCAGAATTTGATAGTATGAGAACGATCTATATATATATATATATATATATATATATATATATATATATATATATATTTATTTATTTGATCAACAACATAAAACAAATAAGACATAATGGAATATAATACTTATAACATTAAAATTACAAAACGATTGTTTTTAAAATAAGGTAATTTTCTAAAATATATCTTTCTATCTATCATAAGATTTAATTAAATTTGAGTTCATAATAAATTTGAAAATTTTTAATTTAATTAACTTCTTATTAAATTCTTATTAAGTAAAAATAAAATATTAAAAAAAAATTAATGCAGGTTGTCGGGTCGGGAGCATATCCACCCATTCTTTGCCTGATGTGGCCTGTGGATCAGTGGCGAAGCCCCGATGGGGCAGGCACGCTACGGCCCTCCAATTTTTTTAAAATTTTTTAAAGTTATATATATTTAAATTTTTTAAATTATATATATTTTAAAATTTTTTAAATTATAATTATTACTTTAATTTAGATAATAGTACATCGAAAATTAATAAAAATTAAATTATGTATCTTTTATTTTTTTTATAAAATATAACATTTAATGTTAATAAATAGTATAATATAAAATTGAATATGATAAAATAAAATTGTTAAGATAATTTTTAATTTTATTTCATATTGTTTTTTGGGTTTTTTTACGTTTTGTACTCATCTTTCATCCCTACCTGATTTCTTTTGTTATTGAATGAAAAAAAGTTAAACAGAAACTCATTATTTCTGTCCTCATTTTTTTCATGTCTTCTCTCATTCTTAAAGAAAAAAAATTATCTTATCTCACTTGGTAGTGCAATAATTGTTTAATATTTAACCTTGTTTTTTTTATCTCATTACCCTTTTGTATATTCCTTTTTTATGAATATAGAAGAGCAAGTAATGTATTATGTGATTTTTAATAGAGGATTTTTAATTGTAACTTGATTGATTATCATACTTTTTTTTAGTAATTATGTCTCTCAATTTTTGATTATATTATAAAAAAAAATTAGTCTTAAACTTGTTTTATAGATAGGTATATTGATAAAAAAAAATAAAAGAATAAATTCATTTTTTAAAATTGATAAAAAAGAAGAGAAGATGAGAACAAGACAATAAGGTTGCTCATCGCATAAGCATAACAATGATGAAATAAAAGTTTGTGATGACTTTTGAATTGATATGTGCACATTAGTAAATGGAAAATGAATATTTTACATATAATATGATTATTTACATTGAACAAAAAATAGTTGAAAAATTTATATATGATTCAATTATTTGTTAAGTTCAAGAATATGAAAAAACGAATGACAATCATTTAGATATGTGTATTTTTTATTATATTTATAACTATATTAAATTATATATTAATTTTAAGTGAATGAGTAACAAAAATGTTAAATATATAAATTTAAGTATATTATTTTAGCTCCTCCAGAAATCATAGTCAAGATCCACCACTGCTGTGAATTACGTAGGAGAGGCTTATGTAGGGTGAAGTGCTTAATTCAACCCACCTCATACCTCTTATAGCAAGTTATTGGCTAACTCACAAGATTCATCCTACATTGTCATTTCTACATGTAATCCAAAAGTTGTAAAATGAATATTTGTTGTAATCAATTAATTTATTATAAGATTATAACACAAGTACCTTGAACTAGCTAAACTTTGTAACATCCCGGTAGGATATTACTTAAAATAATTAAATAAATACTCAATAATTAATTATACAAGGCAAGAAAAATAAATACCTCATTTATTAATATATCCATTTCCCAAAACCTCATGAAATTTCAACTTTAAACTTTAATATTAATAATCCAAAAAAAAAAAACCATAAGGAACTATATTCGGTTTACATGAAAATACAATAAAATAGTTATAAATTCCCCACGTGCTCTGGGCCCACTCTCCGCTACTAAGCAGCTCCTGGCTCACCTGAAACATCATCTGCTCCCCGATAATAAATTACCCGATCATCGCCACACACAGACAGATAGGGTGAGCTATGCACATAACCATAAATAAATATGAAATAATTTCCCACCTCATTCATAATTATTTATTAAGTTTCCAAAAACGCCCACTTTCCCACACTCATAACCAATATGAGTTCATGCATGTACTCTAACTTTGGGATTTCCTGTGCCTCCACGACCCTCCTCGCTCGTGGTCCAACCTACAAGCCTATCTCGCTCGTAGTCCTGCTTCACGGACTCTCACGCCCGTTCATCCGAACTCCTCGCTCGGACCTGGACCCGCATACCCGCCTTTCTTACTATGAACTCCCTCGCTCATAGCATTCCCAAGTTGAGCATGAAATGAACTCCATCGCTCATTCATCCCAATAAGAGTACCTCCGGTGAATAAACAGTTCACGTTCCGCATGCGGTCCACCCATCACGAACTCCTCATTCGCAACTCATTCCAAGCACATCCCAAAATCCTATGGACTTAGTCCTTCAAGTCCAACCACCACAAACACATGCATATAACTTCCTATAGTTAGGAACAACAAATAAATAACCCAAACAACTCATACAAACATAGTGAATGCTTCAATCTCGCTTAAGCCAAGGATCTACGCCAAGGCTAAACCATCAGACTCGCTTGAGCTAGCCCAACTCGCCTGAGCAAGCCTACAGCAGTGGCTGCACTACATTGTCTCGCTTAGGCGAGCCTGTCTCGCCTGAGCGAGACCCACATTCGCCCAAAACACACAACCCCTCGCCTGGACGAGGATTCGACATAAACAGAACATCAATCTCATCGCAACCTCGCTCAGGCAAACCCTACTCGCCTAAGCGAGACCTGGTTCGCTCAACACACCAATCTTCTCGCCTGAATGAGAAATCCCGCCCAAAACTCAAACAGGCTTCTTCGCGGCCTCACTTAGGCGAGTCATTCTCGCCTAGGCGAAAGTGTCTGTCGCTCAACCTAGATTCCCTCGCATGCGCGAGATGTTCGCATAGCAACAGGAATTGCGTCTCTGCTAATCTCGCCTAGGCGAGCTTGGTTCGCCTGAGCGAGAAATGCAGACCCCAATTCTGTTTACACACGCACACCAGCAACCATGCCCAAATCAACACTCCAATTCATACCAGAACAATTTACACATATTTCAAAAACACATAGGCATAAATTAGACTCCATATGGTTCCCAAAATGCCAAGTTTACACAACTACTTCATACCCAGTGCATAAATCCATTATATTCATACATTTGGGTCAAAATTCTAATAAAACAGTACCAAACCCACAACCCCCAAAACCCCTCATGTGCATCATGAATTTCAGGTCATAGTTTTCATCAAAATCATGCCATTGCATACAATCAACACAAAATTTTGAGTTCAGCTCCCCTAACCTGGAGTTCTTGACTAAAAATAAGAAGACAAGGATGTTTCTCCTCAAGCCTTCTCCCAATTCGCCTCTTGTGCGCCCAAAACTTGCCACTCCCAATTCCAAAATTCGTTCTCCTTATAAGCCAAAACAGACCAAATGCAGAAAACCCACCCTCTTGGCTGGCCCCTTCTACTAGAAAGGGTTCTCCACTCATGAGTGAGGCCAAAGCATAACCACTACACCAATTCTCATTTAGTGATAACTATTATAATACTATAATCATATTATCACACAGCCGGATCATGCATAATGTTAAAATTTAAATAATCAAACAACATATAAATGGCATACATAAGACTCGAACCCAAGTCCTCTCGCACAATAAAGTACTCTCAACCACTTGAGCTAGTACTTTTCCACGTCACACTAAATAACATTTAATGCCATAAAGGCTCTTCCTACCCGCATTTATTAATTAATTATTTATTTAATTAATTAATTTTCACGGGTCTTACAAACTTGACCCTAAAGGCCAAGTAAAACAATTTTGACAGCCCAACTTGACTTATATTTTAAAATAGACCGTAATTGATGGCCACCCTACCTTAAGTCCACATCACAATAATCTAATTTTGTCCACATTTCATATATATTTTTTCACTTACCTATATTCTTCAGAAAATTCTAAAAGTTTTGTGGTGTTTTCTAGTAGTAATTAGAGAATTATCATTCTTTTACATTTTAAGTTTGTCATACTTTCATGTACACAAAATTTAGGGTTTAGGATTCAGGTATACAAAATTTTGGATTTAGGGTTCATGTATACACCATTTAGGTTTTAGGGTTCATCATCCTCTAAAATTATCATGATACATGTAACAAAAATTAAATTAAATATATCATCATATAATTTTTAAACACATTAAAAATGGTGAAGAGAGGAATGCAAACCTAGGAGCGTGTTGCTTGAATGAGAACTCAATCCCATACAACAAGCAGATGTGCCAATAATGGTGGTCACTACGAAAAAACAAATAAGCAATCACAACAAATGGTGAACGAAGACAACAAACTAAGGAAGATAATAAAGAGCAAAACAAACCTGAACGGAGAATAAAATCAAGTCAAAGTAAGGGAAAACTAGTGGAATAAAGAGCTCTTTAAACATCACAGATGGTCACCTCCAATGGGGCGTAAGCAAGATGAAATCCAATAGTGAATCTTCGAAAACAAGAAAGAAAATGAGTTTAACAGACTTGAATGCACTTGAGGAAGAAAACGAGAGATAAGTTCGCAACGATGGGAGGAGGCAACAATAATATTATGTGTGGGCCAAGTAAAGAAATGATGAAATTAACCTTATTTAGCATGTATAGGCTACAATTTTATCTGAATCGTAGCTTATACGTTGCCAATAATTTATAAAATGCCACCGTCCATTTATAAGTTTCATTTTTCTTGTGACTGTAGCCTATAATGCGTAATTAAATGAGATATTTACACTAGTGTTATTTAAGATGGTCAATTATGACCATACCTCAGTCAATACTTACCATTATTACTTACTAGTTTTATCTGAGTTCCACGGTGGATGCCAACTATTGTCACTAAAAAGAGGAAGTGGTTCCTTCGAGGTGAATGAAAGGTACTTAAATAAATCGAGTTGATAACTTCAATTATTTGTTACCGAGTTGTTAGTGAAGACTAAGGAGATATCTACTTGTAAAAGATTTTCTAACAATTAAATTAATAAAAATTTATAAAACATCGAATTATAATAGTATAAAAGAGAATAAAGAATCAAGTGAGTATTTCCTTTGAAATCAACATGTATTTATAGATTTTTGAATCTTTGAATAAAGGGTGAAAAAATAGAGGTATTACCTAATTACAAGTGTGTTTAAAAATATGTCTTTAGCATTTATCTTATAAAAATAAACAAACTTACCACTTTATGGAGAAAAAGCTTGAAAATAATTAGTCTTAAAAAAGAAAACCTTTACATTTATAATCTATTTTTAAATTTAAATTTGATAATTTATTATTATATTTAGAACAATTTTATACTGTACATCGAAACGTGTGAAATGTGAGGGCTATTTATAACACACTTCTCTTCGCTTTCCTTTCCCTGGCCTTTCCATTTCCCAGATCTGCTCCTTCCTCACCCACAGGTAACTCGGTTCTCTTCTTCCGTTAGGGTTCCATTTTCACCCAAATTTCTCTTTTTCATTTCTATTATCGATACTCATTTAGCATTTTATTTTGCGATCCCTTGCTAACTCATTAATTTCCCTTCTTCAGATCCATTTCCAATTTTCAATTTCGTTTTTATTTTGCTGTATGGAATCATAGGTTTTAATGTAATAGATTTCTGTTCTGATTGATTTGAATCAACGCATGGTGTTGAGCTTGCTCTTATACCGTGAAACATGAATGATAATTGTGGAACGGAAGGGTTGTTACTCTGTTTCCACCGAAACAATTAGAAATGCGTGATGATAGAACATTTTCTTTTTTTATTCTGTTTTGCAAGTATGTGCTTGTTGTTTTCGTTTTTTTGTGCATTGACTCAATGATTGGATTGTATATATATTTTAAAAGATTTTGGTTCAGTTTTTAATTTGTGGTCTGGCGGCCACCCGAAAAGCTTTGTTGTAGTGCCGAAATTGTGATTTTGAATTGGTGTTAAGCCTAAAGTTGAATGAGATGTAAGATCAATTGGCAGGAAGAAAAGTGGTTGTAAAACAGAAATTTGGTGTCAATAAAGTCTGACCAGATGTTTGAATGCTAGTGAAAATACATTTGATAAATGTTAACTGGGTGGTTGAATGTGAATGTGGTATGAAACCTATATTTGTTGGTTATCGCATGTTATTTCACCATTTCTTTTCTTGTTGTGTATTTCCTAACTTCTGATGCGATCATTGTCTGTTTGTTTGAAGGCAGAAACTACAGTTTAGGTTTAAAAGATCAGTTGAATAACATGGGTCGTGGAGTTAGCTATGGTGGTGGTCAAAGTTCATTAGGCTATCTTTTTGGCAGTGGAGAGGCTCCAGCTCCAAAACCTGCAACAAATAACGCCCAACCTGAAGTGCAGGCTGTAAATGATGTGCCTCCTTCAAAACCGGTTGATGCTCCTAAAACAATAGACCCTAACAAGCCTGCTGGTATCAACAGTCACTCTACTGAAGGCCAGAACACTGGCAACTTCATCACGGTAATATTTGTGTCCTCTAACTTATATTTAATATTTGTGTCAGTATTATAGTTTAACTCTGAAAAGAACTGACTATACAAAAAGCTTAAACTCTTTCAATGAACACACAGTAATGGTATTATATTATGTCTCTGACACCTGAACTAATTATGAAAGTTTGAAGGCCCTAAGATGGATTAAAACTGCTAAACTGCACACAAAATATGTTGGTTGTCCCTAATGTGTTTTAATCGTCTTATATGTATTGTACTATAATAATTTTGTTACTGTGGGTTTATAGAGATGATGATTTAATTTGTTGCCTAGCTTGTTCATAATTCTAAACAGTTAGGTCTCGTTATGTTAATTTAGTTAGCTGTACTAATAATATCTAAACAAGTGTGGAAACAATCAATAATGTGAGTGATAAAACTTTTATCTAGCTTTGATTCTTATTGCTGTATACATAAGAATCAGTTGATTGTTATGCTTTTTCAATGAGGGTGAATCTACTCAAATGAGGATAAATATACTTAATATTCATTTATTTTACCTTGAATATCAGCACCGACTGTTATTTATGAAATATGTATTGCTTACATTACTGGGTGTTGACTTCCTATCTCTTTATTTTTAATCTAGTCCTATGTGTGCTTATTTGAACTGTCATGGCAAATTCATTACCATACCCCCTCATTGAACTAAAGTGACGATGTCTTGCAAAATCAAACTACACTAAAATGTTACTTTTCATGACATTATAAAGTCTGTGCCAGCCATGCTAAGAAGACTCTGTTATCTTTGGAATTCATTTGGATTGATGCCTGAATTTCTTTTCCAATTCATTTGCAGGACCGACCCTCAACCAAGGTCCATGCTGCCCCTGGTGGTGGTTCTTCTCTGGGTTATCTCTTTGGTGGACCTGGAGAGGGAAAATGATACCTTGGTTCGAACTTTTGGTCAATGAACGATATATTTTGAAATTCAGGTCGTGGAAACATAATGGAAGATATGGTGTATTATAGGTTATGGGTGCTGGGATAAGTGGGTCAAGAAGAGTGCTATATTTTGGATGTGCTAAACATCTATTACAGAACTGTGTTTGACAGAATTACATATTTCTATTAAGTGCACATTTGCTTTACACCTTTTTCTCTCCTTGTCCACGATATTCTTTTAATTTCTTTTCGTGCACCGGAATATTTTGATGGACAAGAATAACTCATGCTGAAATCCAGGCATCATTGTAAGGTAGAGTTTGTTTTAAGCCCTCAACCACAAGTTAGTTGCAGAAAGAGGAACCCAAGTATATTATTTAGAAACGAGGAATGCTAGCAATATATATTTATTCTGAAAACAGTCTTAAATATTAATTTAACTTTTTTTTTTGAAAATTACAAGATTATGCGAATTATTAAATAGAAAGTAAGATCTTTAAAATTGAGTTTTGATAAATTCCTTTCAACAAGTATATTTTATTAATTATTGAGTTGGAATAAATTCTGGGAGCGGTTTTAATTTGTTTAGTATTCTTCAAGTCGTATTCAATCCGAAAGAGAGTAAAAGGATATGGTTCTTCTCTTTATTTGTAAGGTGGAAGAGGATGGCACGTTTCAATGTTCACAGAATATTGTCAGCATTTCGGAAAACAGAACCATTTGAATTAGGGATTACAATACTTTTATTCGGTAATAATAAAGCACTGTGTAAGTGGAAGCTGAAATTGGTTTTATCAGTGAATTATCGCTAAAGCTTTGTCAAAAATTGGTTTTAGACAAGCATGACAATGGTTATTCTGATAATAACTTTAGGGTTTAGGGTTTATATTGCTAATAATCTTCTACTCTCGAGCACACGTATATTTCTAGTTACTCTAGTTACTTAACCAAACATTAGAGTAATTTGTTGATAAAAATTATTAGTATTAATTATTTAAAAATATAAGATATAAATTGTTTAACATAAAGACTAAAATCAATTTATAAAGAAATTCAGGAAAGTAAAACAAATTTAATCCTTTTAGGAATAGATATTTTTGGGTGCCAGGGATTGAATTGTTCTTTTATTTTATATTGTCTTGCGAATCCTCCGCTGTTGAGAAATGAAAAACAAATAGATTGTGCTATAAAATTGTTATTCTTTACTAAAAATACAAAAAAAAAAAAAAAAAAAAGAAAATTATATTAAAAAAAAAAAAAAATAAAATATTTAAAATAAAAAAAAAAAAAAAAAAAATAAATAAATAAAAAAAATTTAATTATTTACAAAAAAAAAAAAAAAAAAAAAAAGAAGAGGAAAGTTCTATTAGAAAAATAAAATCTCAAAATCTTTGTCGTCAGAAACAATAACAAGTGAGTGATTAAGTCAATCTTAATATACATTATGCACAATGAAATGATTATATCAAATGACATATTTTCTCATTAATTAATATACATATATATTTTTTATTATTATTAAATTACAATGGATCAAATAATTGAACTAGGAATGGCAAATTGGAGTTGGATTATGTTTTCAAAGAGCAGTGTCTATAAAATCTCAAAGTGTCCAAGACTTATTGCTTGCATGAATAATTAGATGCTTACTATAACCCAAAAATTCTAAACTACACGTACAAAAATAACCCAACAATAGTACTTTTTTCCTCATTAATGACACTTTCGTACTCTCTTTTTCACCTCATTTTTTATACTTTTATTTATAAGAAAAAGAATGTATAAACTAAAAATATATTTTAGAAACGATAGGAATTATTTGCCACTAAAAGGCTAACACAGAAAACAAACACACGATAAAATTAAAAACGTACTAAAATTACAACTACTTTAACACTAGATTGGCAAAACGAAACTTCTGTGAAGATTCTGGTTCACTTACCAACACTTAAAACAAGCCCTTACAAAATGATGACGAAAAATGGAAATTTCAAGGAAATTTCTTGCGTTCTATAAATGGTCCTATTCTGGTGAAGCAGTTCTTCAAATGATCCAACATCAGAGAAACCTTCCCTAACACTCCTCTGAGCAACCAGCATGGCTCTGCAAGGACCTGACTTTGAAAAAATCTTTCACTTCCTCTCCATTTGTATCCTAGCTTTCATCAATGAAGGCTCTTCCTCCCTCTCCAGTGCCTTCATGAACGAGCCATGGTCATGGGGTGTAAGCATTCCCATCAGTTTGTACGTGAAATTTGCTCTCGAGATTCACTCTCATCTTGGAATCTGTGTTGGGATCGGAGTACCCTCTTTGGTGTATTGGGGAGCCACACGTGGTGCCATAGATTGGTACTGGCAAGCTGCTTTGAAGTTCAACCATGAGATTTTCAAAACCTGCTTGTTCAACATTGTAATTGGCTTGTTACACTTGCTGGTTTCAAAGCTCGCTAATTACATCATTGAGTGGGTGAAGGATCACAAGGTGAAGAAAGGGTACTTGTCTCATTTCCCACTGATTTCTACGTTGGACTTTGATTCACTTTCTCACCACCCTTTACTCAGGCCAATTTCTGTCAAGTATTTGTTTCTCAAGCTCCTTGAATTGCTCACTGTCTTCTTCTACAATGGGAACATATTGCTCTTGAGTTGGTGTTTCTCAGGACAGGTTTACAGTTATGAAGTTGGCAAAGCCATTTCTTGGGTTAGCTTGGGAAGCTCCATGTTTGTGTGGATTAAGGCTTTGCTCACTGAGCTGGGAATGCAACAGAAACCACCTGAAGATAAAGCATGCATGAAGGCTCAGGAAAAGCTTCAAAGTGTAGACACCAAAGATGAACCAATAATCTGCTCATCAGAATGTTGAGGTGAGTTAATTAGTGTCACTATGTGACTCAATAAGATCATAGTTTCAAGTATATCATTGTAATGAGTAATCTATATCTTTTGTATATATATATATATATAACATCTTGTTATTGTTTTCAGTACTACGACAGTTTTATGTGAGTGGCATGGGTACTAAATGTTGAAACATTCTCTGATGTTGTTGTGTAGAGGTAGTGATGAGTTAGGGAATAAGGGTTTTAGTATATGTTGTTAATCCTGTCAATGTTTTCATGAATGAGGACTGTCTAAATTTATTATATCAGTTCGTATTTATTTTACGTTCAAATATAGACATAGATAGATATGTATATCTTAAGTGTGTTTCTTTTATAAATGCCAAAATGATCATACATTAAATCGACCAATTACTTATTTCATTTCAAATAATTATGATTAATATAATATCACTTTACATCTAATCCTAATTACCTTTCGAAATGAGAATGCAATCCCATTAATCAACAATTTAAGAATAGGCACAAGGCACTTCACATAATGAATTTAAGGTAACATGAATAAGGGTCACAAATTTTAGTCCATCATGCTGTTTGTTCGCTAAAAATGGGATTCAACGGACTAACTTGTCGTATAAAAACCGGATTCAAAATTCTAGTTATCATATATGTATTCTAGAATTATTTGTGAAAATTTTTATGAGTTATATTCAACTTCCCTTTTAGAGCTTTTTTGTTATTCCATAACATGTCTTAATAACCTTCCAAATTCTGAATCATACTGGTGCAAAATACACATTTTACATTCACAAATAAAATTGGTTTAACTATTGTAAACAGAAACACAATGGCAAACTTGTAACAAACGAGGGTGGATATTACATATATTGTTTTAAATGGATGTAATTACTTTTTTTAATCACATTTTACATCGATTGTGTATAACAATCTATGTAATATATACTTAAAGCCTCCATTTACGAGTCTCACTTTTCGTTTTCACCGTTTATACAACTATATTTTCTTGGTTTTGCTAAGCTCTACAAACACTAACACAAAAAAACTTTTTAACGTTTGATATTTTTGAGCTTTGACGTCTGTCCAAACACCGACGTCGTACTTGATGACGTCAAAATAACGTCGGAAAACACAACAGACGTCACTTAACGTCGGGACAATAGAGGTCCGACGTTATCCAACGTCGGGGCCAAAAGCAGCAGATGTCAATTTTCGCACTAAATGGAGCCAAAAAATAGAGTAATTTGACATCTGGTGGGCTCTGACAGACAGTTAAATAACGTCGGCCATGGTAAGCTCAGACGTTAAATAACATCTGTTAGAGAACCACCAGACGTCAAATTGTTTTCAATATTCCTACACTTGAAAAAAAAATTTCATAACAGTTTCATAATAATTTCAGCACAATTTTGGAGTTATAGTTATATCTAATAACACTTAAGTTTCAACATATATTCTAAACTAATATAAATAACACCAAACCAAAAGTTTCAACATGATATTTTTGTACAACAAAGTTTTTTAAAGGAGTTCTAATTCTTGTGATATCAACTTCATCTTTCCAATAGATATGTTGCCCACTCTTGTCTTAGTGTGTGGATAATGTCATCTGGTAAAGGTGATGGATTCTTGAACCGCTGAAAAAGTAATACAATTTCATTATGTATGAATATCATTCTTTAAAGTTTGATATGATTTATAATATGTGAAAGATATATATATATATATATATATATATATATAT
>Ga0214542_1010975_pt1 | contig 12753 bp, 8 predicted proteins | sample CNSS1metaG_FD_160096 | JGI IMG/M metagenome (GOLD analysis project Ga0214542, IMG submission 160096) | Root nodule microbial communities from cowpea collected in UCLA plant growth center, Los Angeles, California, USA - CNSS1 | ecosystem: Host-associated > Plants > Roots > Nodule | place: USA...
CTTACCGCCCATAGATCATAGCTTTCACCATCAAAGAGTGGAATAGCGACGTGTGACATATTTCCTTCCATTCTATCGGCAGTAAGAACAATGGCTCTTGATACCAGTTGTTGGGATTTTTAGGGCTTTTGAAAATATGAGAGATATGAGATATATGAGAGATATATGTGATATATTATACGGAGGAACATGTTTTTGTATTTTATTGATATACTCTATATATAAAGCAAAATATAACAAATATCAAGTATAAAATATTTAAAATATCTCACTCCTAATCTAAAATAATAACAAATTTCTAAAACTGACACATATCTCTAAAACTGAAATATTTTCTAAAAACTAATTTAAATAAAAAAAGATATTAAGTAATATTCTCAACAGATGCTTAGTGCATTTTAATTACCTTTTGAATCAAATGTCCACATTTCACCTAATTTCACTGTTCTTTTCACTTTCTGACGATTTTCCCTACTACTATTTTAGGCACCATTATATCCTGCCACGTATTCATTTAATTTCTCTATTAGTTATTTTTCCTTTAACATCTAATGGTTTATTATGATCCAACTGTCTACTCAGTTTATCAACTCATTAGATGATATTCTCTTCTTAACATTCACCATCTCTTATCTACATAAAATAATCACACCACTCGTCTGAAGGCCTATGTTAAACCTAACATTTTCTTTCTATTAGTTATCGTGTTTGGTAAGAGTAAATTCATAGCATATGCTCTGTAATTGCTCTTGACTACTCTTTCTCCCAGAACTTTTATTATACTCATCTCTAGTCCCTCACATCTATACTAAAAGTAAATACGGCAATCGTCCGGTGGGTTGTTTCTATACTTAATACTTATTTATCGTCCATTTATGTATCTTAGTTTAAGTTTTCTTTTAGTCATTATCCCATTTGTTTAGTCCATTACTTACAAAAAAATTTGGATCTTACACTTATCATTTATCTAAGTAAAAGTTTATTAGACGAAAAAAACAAGTTCGTGTTTGTGCAAGCAAAAAGCTTATTTGGCTAAGTGTAAATGCTTGCATCTGTCCAAGCAAAAAGTTTATCAAATGAAATACATAAATGAAATTTCCGCGTCTATTTGACCAATGAAACACTTGTATGTGTTGAGATCTAATGCTGATAAAAACATGTTTCATACTTTGTTGTTAAGCATGTAATCAAAATCAAAGAAAGAATATGTTGAATTGTGATCTAACTTTGGCTTTCTTAAGTTATTCCTCTAGTTTCTTAACTTATCTTCTTGTTAGAACTATGCTTTAAGGGGCAACTTAAGGATTGAAATCTCGTCTCCCTCTCTCGAGTTCTTATCTTACTTCTTATATTGACACTTAAATGGGTTCTTTCAAGTTAGTAATCACATCAAATTGTATTTGGAGCCAATGGTACTTAGAGTACCCACTTTACTCTCAATATAGTATTATAAAAATTGAGAAACAAAAGTTTGAGCGAATATTATGCTTAAATTGAATTAAAATTTTATAGAATGTGATATAATTTTATAAAATTATTTCATTTTATTGTACGAAATACCTTTAGTTCTAATTATAACATATTTTAATTTAAATGAAATTGTTCCATTAAAAAAATTATTGATAAGGAATTATGATGTAATGAAATTCTAATTTACATAGAGTATTTTCTTACTTGAAATTAATTAGTTACATTTGAAGTTTAATTAAACTACTTATTGAATTTCTACTTGAGTTCTTTTTGTGTATATTTAAGAGGATTAGTGGTGACAATGAAACTCAGCTTTACATTTACTTTTGAGGAAATAATTGCTATAATATCATTAAGAACCGTGAGTTAATGTAATGTGATATGGATAAAATTTAAAAGCTAAGCTTTACATTTACTTTTGAGGAAATAATTGCTATAATATCATCAAGAACCGTGAGTTAATGTAATGTGATATGGATAAAATTTAAAAGCTACTTGTTTCAGAGTTGCTCTACTTTTATTTAAACCATTTTTATATATGCGTGTATTTCTTTTCTACATGATTGATTTTGAAGAATGAAAGATTTTATCTATGGATAAAATGCATATGTAGGTACAACTTGATATTAGTAATTATTTATGTACATAGAGGGCCGAGTACATCCTTACAACTTAGGAGTAGAGGATGTATCGGCATTAAGGAAATGATAGACAGGTATGTCACTGCTGCAATACGAAGTCACCTAGGCAAAAGGACAAATCTCAGAGTAATTAAAGGTAAATAAGCTTGATAAACAATACACTAAAATGACCTAATCCTATATAATCCAGGCCCAATAGTATGGGCCCATTCAGGTAGTATAAATAACATTATTCATGAGATAATTGACTGATCTCATTTATTGTTTTTCACCTATACTTGTACAGTAACTAACTTGAGTGTTAGAGTGTTTGTGCAGGCACCCCGTCGCCGAGGACGTAATATTCACATTGGAAGAGGACATCTCGACCACCAGACGTGAAAGGGGTTAAAGGTTTGAAAGGAAGATTGAAGAATGTATTCCAGTGTGGACCTAGGACATCTTGAGCTCGATAAAAGATTTGTCCCTTAGGGTACACTTAGTCCCTGTAGGAACAATTTACTATGTGGAAATGTATCCCTTATCTTAAATGATAGTTAATTTTTGAATTTTCTTTTATTACAAAAAAAACTTAATGTCTTTTTGTTACAATTAAGAAAAAATATTGCGGCAATATTTATCTAACTAAAATATGTATTTAAAATTAAATAAAATTCAATATAACGTTATCTTACTATATTTTCTCAATAAATTATTAATGAAGTATATTGATTAATTTAATCATTTACAAAATTCATAAAATAATTAAAACAATAGACAATATTTAATATGTTACAATTAGGAGAAACAACTGACACTAAAAATTAATAAAAGTTAGGGGAATCCAATAAATTCAATACTAAATACGATAAAGTATAAAATGGATTATAAAAAAAGAAAAAAAAAAGAAAACGAGAACGTAATTGTTAATTAATATGCGAAGAATGCTAATTGAAAATTTATTTGGTTTTTGTTATAGTGACATAAAAACAAGTACGAGAATCTATGCAATCGCAACACAATTGAGGAAATGAATTGCAGATAATAAATAAAGACCCATTATTTACTTTTAGTCCAGTTTTGATCTCACTCTTTTATTATTCTTAATCTTCTTAATGGTTGTAATTATTTATTCACGTTTCTTATTTAAGGGTTATTCTCATTTAGAAAAAAAAAAAAATATATATATATATATATATATATATATAAAATTATAAATAAAACAAATAATATATTTGTTCATTTTGAATTTATAATTAAATATGTTTTAGATTTTAAATTTGAATGTAAAATTAAAATTTGTCTTTATTTTAAATTTACATTTTAAGATAATATTTTAGGTGGAATGAATAAATATCTCAAAACACAAAGATTATTTAACATGTTAAAAGAATTTAAAGTGGTTAAATTTGAAAACTACATTTTTTAGTTTTTAAAATTTGGATACCAAATTATATTAAAATTTGAAAATAAAAGAATTTTAATTTCATATTAAAATTTATAACTTAGAAACATATTTAATACTTAAATTTAATTATCTAATATACAATGTTAAAATTAATTTTAAATCAATTAAAAACGTAAAAGATGTTTAATTTTTCTGACATTAACAATGAAACTAACTTACATTTAAATTTGAGTTTATTAATTTTTATGATAATAATAATTATTTTGAAATATAAGTAATACAATTTTGTTGTAATTAATTAAGAAAGTAAGTGGGGAAAAAGTAGTCCGTATAAAAATTCCAAAAAATTGATTTGGTAGATGTAAAAAAGTGAAAGCAGGGGCAGAATTAGCATGTCTAGTAACAACTAACACACACAAGTCACACAACCACTGAAATAGGCTTGTTTCTTGTGTCTGGTGGGAATAGACAACACAGAAGCGACACACATGACACGACACACCACAAGTTGAAATAAAATAAAAGAAAATAAATAAATAAATGTGCAACAAAATTGGACTATGTATAAATTAATAAACAAAACCTCTCCATACAACGGAGAGTGGTCATTCATTATTCCAACCGAGTAACGCCGTTTCCTTTCCCATCCTCTCTCACACACACACACACCGCGCGTCCTTCAACGGAACGCTTCTTCTTCTTCTTCTTCCTCGTCTTCGTCTTCTTCTTCTTCTTCTTCGTGTTCTTCTTCTTTCTGCTTCAGCTTCTGTAACTGAAAAACTTACGGTGGACGCTGTCGGAAACGGGATCTTGTGGAGAGAATAAAGAGGATTCAGTGATTCAGATTGGTTCTTCTGCAGGCGTGACAAAGCGAATCGTTTTTGTTTTGGCGAATATTTGTATTTTTTTTCCTCGGGCGTTGACCTGCGTTGAACCATGTTGAGCCGCGCGTCAAATGTTTCGGCCGAAGGTGGGAGTCGAATGAGCAACGTTTTTGTGGAATTTGAGGTTTCTTAATATGTTTTTTGGGTTGACGGTGTGGTTTTTTGTTTTTTTTGTGGTGTTGAAGCAGTGGTTGGTTCTGGTGATGGTGAGGATGAGCTGTATGAACAGCTCTGGAAGGCTTGTGCGGGACCACTGGTGGATGTTCCTCGTGTTGGCCAGAGAGTGTTCTATTTTCCACAAGGCCACATGGAGCAAGTGAGTTTGGCAGCTTGAGGAAATATTTTGTTCTTATTTTGTGTGTAATTGTGTAATTGTGAAATTTTAATTTTGTTTAACTTTAGTGTCTATTTTTGAGAGATTTGTGGACAGAATAAAGAGAGTAGAATGAGTTTTGATTTTTTTTTTGTTTTTCTTTAATTTGTTGATGTTGGTGGTGGTGGTTGCGTAGTTAGAGGCTTCAACCAACCAGGAATTGAATCAGAGGATTCCTCTGCTGCACCTTCCAACGAAGATCCTTTGTCGCGTCGTGAACGTTCATTTACTGGTAATTATTTTGTTTTCTTTTGTAATTATCCTTCTTATTTTTGGTAATTTGGGAAAAATATGAATCTTGTTGGATGTGTGAGAAGACGGTGGAAGGGGCATCTTGGTTTTGGAGTTTCTATTATCGTGAAAAGTTTAAAATTGAGATTGTGGTCGCAGTTTTGTCGTGAATCTTGATGTTGTGGAAAATTACTGACAAATGCGGTTGATGTGACTGCAATTGTGGCTTTAGAGAATCCCAACCTAAACTTTGAATTTTGGAATACAAATGCTTACTTTGATTTTGGCATGTTTTAGGCTGAGCAAGAAACGGATGAGGTTTATGCGCAGATCACTTTGGTGCCGGAATCTAATGTAAGGATTTAAATGCCCCTTTTTGATTTTCATGGTCAACCTTAGATTCTTCTCTAATGGTGCTAATATGTCAGCAAGATGAGCCTACAAGTCCTGATCCGTGCACTGCTGAACCTACAAGGGCACCGGCTCACTCGTTCTGCAAGGTCTTGACTGCTTCTGATACTAGCACCCATGGTGGCTTCTCTGTTCTCAGGAAACATGCCACTGAGTGCCTTCCTGCATTGGTAATATAATCTGTTTTGTTTTTGTTGAATTTCTTTTTGATGTTCTTTTTCTGGTTGACTTATTTTAGAAAACCGTGTTTTGATTTGTTTTATAGGATATGTCCCAACCAACACCAACCCAGGAATTGGTTGCAAAGGATCTTCATGGTTATGAATGGCGGTTTAAGCATATATTTAGAGGTAAAGGAGATGGGAAATTGATGTTTTCTTCTAAGTCTTACTGTCCTAGTGATTTAACTTTCTGATTGCCTACAGATTTTACCTTGTTTTGAATTTTTTTTTTCAGGTCAGCCACGCAGACACTTGCTCACGACTGGATGGAGTACTTTTGTGACTTCTAAAAGATTAGTTGCCGGGGATACCTTTGTGTTCTTGAGGTGAACATTAACATGTTATCATATCTTTAGTTTCTTTTCTATGGTTCATAGATCTTGGTTTTTAATGAAAAGATCATGTCAAATATTTTCAGTTTTTCTATACCAGTGTTTCTTTAACTGAGATCTTATGTGTAGAGGGGACAATGGGGAATTACGTGTCGGAGTGAGACGTCTAGCTCGCCAGGCAAGTAGCATGCCTTCGTCTGTGATTTCCAGTCAAAGCATGCACCTGGGAGTTCTTGCAACTGCCTCTCATGCTGTTGCAACTCAGACTCTTTTTGTGGTATATTATAAGCCAAGGTAGAACTTTTACTTGTTTCAAGAACTAGAAAATGTCTCAGTTATAATTAGTTAGTGGATGATTGCTGATATGAGTTGTTTTCTTAGGACGAGCCAGTTCATCATTGGAGTGAACAAGTATTTGGAGGCTGTGAGCACGAAGTTTGGTGTTGGCATGAGGTTTAAGATGAGATTCGAGGGGGATGATTCTGCTGAGACTGACAAAAGGTAGTACAATTTGTCGAGGTAGTTTATTATGTGACCTTTTCTTAGCCATTCTAATACGTTGTTGTTCAGATTTTCGGGTACCATAGTTGGAATTGAAGATATTTCTCCTCATTGGGAAAATTCGAAATGGCGATCGCTCAAGGTATTGTCATCTTCCAATCTGCGGTTGTTCATTTACTTTTTTGATGATCATGTTACTCATCTTTTCTTTTGTTCTCAATCCCCAGGTTCAATGGGATGAACTTGCAGCTGTTCCAAGACCTGAGAGGGTTTCACCATGGGAAATAGAGCCATTTGTAGCTTCTGCTTCTACACCCTCAGTTCAACCCACTATTGTGAAGACTAAAAGGCCCCGACCATCCAGCGAGGTTCCAGATGTTGGTGAGTAAATTTTTGTAAAAACTCATTTCTTATGCTTATCGAGTTTCTGGTCTTGTTTGACACTCAACAATTACTTTGAAACTAGATGCAACATCCGCTGCTTCTGTTTTCTGGGATACTGATATGCCACAGCCTGAAACGACACAAATCAATGTTTTGGCCGAAAGCAAACACAATGACAATACTGGTACATGGCATCATATGCAAACCGACATGAATAGTAAAAGCAACAGCAACAACACTATGTTAAGGAATCAGACCGAAGGAAGTTGGCTCTCGTCTCCCCATTCAAGTTGTCCATCTCATTTGTTTCAAGACACAACAGATGATAGCAAGAGCGTCTCAGCTTGGCCTGTTTCAAAGCCTCATCCTTCCAGATTGAACAATGAGCACGTGCTTGACCAAGTTGACAAGGAGAGCAAAGTTGAGACTGCTACAAGTTATCGGTTGTTTGGAATTGATCTTATTGATCATTCTAGGAACACACCTGCTGTAGAGAAGGCATCTCCGCATGCAGTGAATGTTCCCAAAGTTACTACTGAAGGATGCACTAGCACCTTGTCCCAAACAGATGGTGGCCATATGTCGGAGGTACCAAAGGCTTCTTCCAAGGAGAGGAAACAAGAACAGCAACAAGTGTCTCCGAAGGAGAGTCAGAGCAAGCAAATTTCTAGAAGTCGCACCAAGGTGTTGAATACAGATTGTTTGTTAAGATATAAGTTATGACTGTTTACTTGTTCCTATTCCAAGCCTATCAAAAGATTTTTTTTTCTAACTTCAGTGTTCCATTGATGTTGAAAACCTGCCAAAAGGTTCAAATGCAGGGTGTTGCAGTGGGTCGTGCTGTAGATTTAGCAATGTTGGATGGGTATGATCAACTTATAAATGAATTAGAGGAGATGTTTGACATAAAGGGACAGCTTCAACACAGGAATAAGTGGGAAATTGTCTTCACTGATGATGAAGGTGACATGATGCTTGTGGGAGATGATCCATGGCCGTGAGTATCTATTAAAACACAATTATAGGATCACACAGTGATACATTTTTTTATCAAAAGAATAAGTTGTAGGAACAATATTGCTAATTCAGTAAAGGATACAGTAGATAGATAACATAAATCAGTGTAACACTATGCTGATTGATTTGATAATTTGTTGCAGTGAATTCTGTAGTATGGTGAGAAGAATCTTCATTTGCTCCAGTCAGGATGTGAAGAAGATGAACTGTGGAAGCAAACTGCCAATCTCTTCGGTGGAAGATGGGACTGTAATAAGTTCAGATACAACTGAAACCTGAAACTTTTTGACATTCTTTCTTGTGGTTTTGCGTTTGTTTGTCAGCACCCAAATGCTGATCCTTCTTCTTGTTGCTTCAATTGTTTGTGGGAAGGAAGTAGGTCTATTTGGGCTGGGTAAGTTTCATGTTATTAGATGTGAAACACTAGCTAATTGTAACTTAATTTGTAGAGACACCACCAGGCATTAATTGTGTTAGAAGAAAAAAAAAGACCAAAACAGATTTCTTTAATAAATTAGTGGGAGATGGCAAATTTAGGCTTTAGCATCTGTGAATATTCATGTTAAGTTTGGAAGAAGAATATGTTGGGGGTTGATTTGCCTTTTTTGTGGGAAGGGGCTTATTCATTTGTGCTTTTGTATGCATATCTTGTGCACTGTCCTCTAAAATTCTAATCTGGGTGAGTCAATGTATGTTGCTGTCGTATCACTGAATGTAAATTATGGCATTAAATTGCTTCAATTGTATTGTTCAGAAATACAGTGGTCCACTGTGACAGTGAGTCGTTGATTCACCTGACATAGGGGCTGAATTTTGCAGGGTGGTGGCACCACTCAAAATTCAACAAACGGTGAAATTTCTTGTTACCATTCAAGTCTCCATAAAGGGTTTTTGACTCAATTTTGTTGAATTTGAACCATAATTCCAACCATTCCCATCATGGGAGATCAACTTTCTCCAAAGAATAACTTAGACAAATTCAACTTTTGAATCATGATTATAAGTAGTGATTAAATTTGATAAATGTTTTTTTTTTTTTATATGTAGTGAAGCATTGAATAACCCTTAATTTATATTCGAAGATATATGAACTGAAATTAGAAAAGAAGAATTTGTTTGTTTACTATGGCTACACTTAAAAATATGATTTAAGATATTAATGATCAATTTATTGTTAGTAGAGAAATGTAACGTTCCTTTTTAGTAATAGGAAATTTGAAACAGTAGAAGTGTTAATAGTACTTACAAGACGTAATAAATGTAAATACGTATTTACTTTCAATGTGCATGTGATTATATCGTTGCCTTTTTATACTCCATAATAATAATAATAATAATAATACACTTGCATGCAACTTTGAGCCTAAGCATCTGTTGGAAATATTATAGTTGGGAAGTTCTACTTATGAAAATATTACTTTGCTTTTAATTTGTTTTTTCTATGCTAAAAAAATTGTACGGAAAATACTAAAAACATTTTTTTTTCATTTTCAGTCTCTTTGTTTTTTCCTCGGTAAAATTCCGCTTTTGTAATTAGAAGATAAATTACAAAAAGTAATGGCTGCGTAGTTTTAAGAAAATAGTAAATAAAGTAGAGTAGAAATTGAAAATAATAATAATAATAATAATAATAATAATAATAATAATAATATTATTATTATTATTATTAAAACTGAAGCAATAATTAATAATTACATAATCAATTATGAAAAGGGAGGGCAATGTTTCTACATATTCACTTGTGTACTCTTTTTTTATTAAAATATTTCATCTTTTTTTCCCTATAACCTCAAACAATTATTTTATTTTATTTTTTACGTTTTTGTTATCCTCTTACTCTATCTCTTTCAAGGATAAGAGTCCCACTTTTTTACTTAATCATGTGTACCAGCACGTTGATAACATTTTTTACCTAGTTTATTTTAGATACTTTCAATAAATCAATAATTCTTTTGTATGAACTACTCTAGGACAATCTCATGTCAAATAAGTTAACACTCAGGATTACCATTCGATTATACAATTAGTAGCATTATATATAAAACAATTTTATAATTGTGATTAGAAGATACTTGACATCCTCTAATCTTTTAAGATAGTAAGCACTTACAATAAAAGGTTAGCTTATTCTCTAAACAAAAATCATATTTGTAACGTTGAATCTTTTTTTCGAGTATTGACATGAATATTAGAGTGTCACTACATATATTCTATCGAGATTGAAAATCAAGAAGAGTTTCGTTTGAGAAGACTAAATAGAGATTAGTCCAATCAATCTAATAAATAATCAAAATTCATGTTCGAAGTTTTTTTATAAGTTTTTATATGAGGTAAGGAAGTAAAACAACTATGACATTTATTATTTGTCTTTCTTTAACTAATCAAAATAAGTCTAACTTTTTCACAAGTTAATAAGTTGGGTTAAGGAACAATTATTTCAAAAGGAATGTATAATGAGTTAACATAACTTTGAGTTAATTACCACTTGAATTAAGGCAGACAATGAAACAATAATTTAGATTGGCTTTTGTCTGATCGGGATTTGGCGAGATATAATAAGTTATTTAGGATAGTTTGAGTCCAAAGAAAAAGAACAATAATAGACAAGGAACTGTACCAAATTTAATGGAATCTTCCTCAATATAGTTAGCTGGAAGCAAAATTTTGATTTAGGTCATGTCTTAACTCGCAAAGCCAACTACATGTAAAAAATGTCATTATCAACTCAATTTAGACCTATAAATAGTTCCAAATATCCTCCGCAAAAGAGGTGAGGAGAAAAACATAATTGAATGTTTCTAGTTCAAAATTCTTAATATCTTTGGTTATAATGTTTTGGTATCAACCATTGAGTAGTTTATTGACTTATAAGATCTCATACCCTGTGTAAACACCTTGCAAACTCAAATATTAACTAGTGAGAGTAAGATGAGATACAATGTAATGTATTTGTTAAGAACTAATATGAGTTGGAATGGTTCAATGACCTAAGGAGAGTGGTAAAGTACTTTTCAAAATATTTGTAATCATGTTCTTAGCTAATAAGTTAATATTGTTAAAAATTAAGTGACATCCTTAATACAAAGAAATACAATGAAAAATCGTTGAAATAACAATTGAGAAAATTATGTGTGATGTTACACTAAATATTTATGAATCGACTACCTTATGTATGTGAACATGCTTGTATTAATCCCTTTAATGAATAATTGGTACAAAAATTTATAAAGAACATGAGTCAGATTAAATATCAAACTACATCTCATATGAAAACTGAAAATGTTAAGAAAAAAAAAGACAAAAAAAAAACATTTAACTCTTTTAACTTAAATGTTACATTACTTCTAACTATAACAAGTAGTAATATTATAAGTATGGTTTGGACATATTAATATACATTAATAACTCTGATCAAAAGACAGTATAAACAAAATTTATAATCTTACATATAAAATGTATAATTAAATAAGGTATATTATTGGCTTAAGGAGAATAAGTTGATTTTACTAGGTAAACATATTCTTTTAGGTCACACTGAAATAAATGTAAGTGACCTGCGTATGAGAAAATTTTCCTCTGACCTTTCGAGAAGCGAAGAGTCAAATTAATAGCTTTTGTGGTATATTCTCGTTATTATATTTTTTAGGAAATAAAATAAAATAAAATGATACAACTACTTGTCGGCATTTTTGTATAATGTCAACATCGATTTTGAAATAGGTAATGTTATTCTTCGTGCGAATTAATTACACCCTTTTTTGCACAACATAACCAAACATTGAATTTCTTTTCCCGTACGAGGGGAACAACATAGAACACTGCCTTTTTTCCCCTTTTGACATAAATATTATCTTTTTTTTTTTTTTTTTTTTATTTTTCAAGTTTATGGACTTGTTTTCTAATCTGTTTCATAATGAAAGCGTTTGCTTCTTATTTTGAAAACACCAAAAAATAAAGTAACATAAATTATTAGCTTTATATTCTTATTCATTTGTTCCAAAATAAACTAACAATTTGTTGTTATTTGATTTGGAGTTGACGAAATGTTCTGAAAAGTTGAAACTTACTATATTCATCTATGTATATTTAAGAGTTGAGTTTCGATAGAAAACATATGAGCATGTAAATGATTGTAATTTTCCTAAGTTTCTAATTCAATTCCAGAAAAATAATTGTAACGTCCTATTTAATTAGTAAACGAAATTAAAGGAAACGTCACACGAAGATAGTAATGAAGTGTAGTCCTGGGGTCCTTAACACAACCCTTACAACCTGGGCACAACATGATGTCAACGGAAAACCGGATACAAGTCTAACAAAAGAGAATAGAGTATAAAAGCATAAAACAATACATGGGCCATAGCCCTAAAGAAACCATGAAGAAAATAAAATCCAGCCCAGAAGGCTAAGATGCGGAATCGCCATTTCCTTGCTGACCACGAGAACCTCGCCCATCTGCTCCCATCAATCGAATTGATGATCATTGCAAGAAAGAAGAGCCACATACAAGACAACCATACAACAAACAGGGTAAGCTAGAGCCAACAACATTTGTATCATACAGTCGAATATATTTTCACCATTCAATATCCATACAACAACCAAGCATATTATGACTCTCAATCAATACACTACGACTCGACTCATCCAGATACGTATAACTTGGTCGGATTCAGCAGTTGCTTGCACTTGTGATGGATACCTCTGCTCACCCCCGAGCTGCTCACGCCCGAGCTATGTGTTACAAGTGTTACAATGAATCAATTTTCCCTCACCACAAGGGTAGCCCTTAATGAATTTCAGGCCTCCTACTACTCTCACCACAGGAGTCAGTCCGCTCTAGGTGAGACTAACTAACTCCTTAGAGTGTCAGGATGCAACCTTACCTTGAATCCTTACCT
>Ga0214542_1010978_pt1 | contig 12748 bp, 10 predicted proteins | sample CNSS1metaG_FD_160096 | JGI IMG/M metagenome (GOLD analysis project Ga0214542, IMG submission 160096) | Root nodule microbial communities from cowpea collected in UCLA plant growth center, Los Angeles, California, USA - CNSS1 | ecosystem: Host-associated > Plants > Roots > Nodule | place: USA...
TTTCTTCTTCCTTTAATTTGTTCTTGGTTTTCTATGGTTTATGTGCTTTCCATTTCCTTTTTGTTTTGAATCAATCCATCATCTTCTTCTCTTGAGCTTTGTGAAAGGAACCTTCACATCTAGATAGTTTGTTATCTTAATGTCCAGTGGGGATTTCACTTAACTTTCTTAATCAACTCACACCATATTCAATAATCTTAAAAAGGAACAAGATAATCCTTCATCACAGGTTATAGATGGCACTCTGAGCAATAATAACTTAGACATTTATCAATATTTTATAATGGTTTATGTACTATAAAGTAGACAACAGAAAATGAATAAATAAAGTGAAACGGGTTTTGACAACATTTGACATCTTATATAAAAATAAAATATTCATAAAAAAGTAAATTTTAGTATTTATAGAATAAAAAAGTAATTGAAAAGTAACGAAGGATAGTGACAAATAAATGTAAGAAAATAAAAAAATTGAGTGCCAAAATACTATTGGCCATAAAAAGAATATGGATCACAAAGCTCTTGGCCAACAACTCGGACGAGTCCGACGACCCTAACAGGCCCGACAACCCGGACGGGCCTGACGAACCGGATGGGCTCGACGACCCAAATGGGCCCGATGACCAAGACAGGTCTGACAACCCAAACGGGCCAGACGATCCAGACAGGCCCGATGACCCAAACGAACCTGGCGATCTAGACGGGCCAGACAACCCAGACGAGCCTGATGACCTGGACGGGCCCATCGACCCAAACAAGCCTGATGACCCGGACGGGCCCTTCCAAATCATTGGGCCTAATGACCCAAACGAGCACGACAAACCGGATGGGTTTGATGACCCAGACAGGTCTAACGACCCAAATGAGCCCAACGATCCAGACAAGGCCGATGACCAAGACGGGCATGATGATCTAGACGGGCCAGACAACCCAGACGAGCCTGATCACCTAGACGGGCCCGACGACCCAAACGAGCCCGATGACCGAACAGGACCTTCCAAATCATTGGGTCTAACGACCCAAACGGGCCCGACGATCCAAAGGGGCCCGACGACCCAGATAGGCCTGACAATCTAGACGGGTCTAACGATCTAGACTAGCTAGACAACCCGGACGAGCCTGATGACCCAGATGGGCCCGAAAACCCGGACGGGCGTGACGACCCAAACATGCCCGACGACCCGGACGGGCCCAACGACTCAGACAAGAACGATGACCCGGACGGGCCCGATGACACGGACAGTCCCAACGATGGAGACAGGCCTGATGACTCGTACGGGTCAAACTATCTGGATGAGACCGACCGTTTGAAAGGGCCCGTACGAGTTGTTGGGCCCGTTCATGTCTCGTGCCTGTCTAGGTTGTCGGGTCTGTCCGGGTCATCTGACGTGTCCAAGTCGTCGAACCCATCCGAGTCATCGGGCCCGTCTGGGTCCTTGGGCCCGTTCGGGTCCTCAGGCCCATCATTGTCGTTGGACTCGTTCGGGTCTTCGGGCTCGTCCGGGTCGTCGAACTCGTCCGAGTATTTGGACCCATCTGGGTATTCGGACTCGTCCTGGTATTCGACCCCGTCCGAATTGTCAGGCTCGTCCAGGTCGTCGGGCCCGTCCAGGTCTTTGGCCCGTCTAGGTCGTCGGGCCCGTTCGGTTCGTCGGATCCGTCTGGAGCATTAGGCCAATGACCTAGACAGGTTGGACCAGGCCTTATTGACGAACTTCACAGCACAATTGTGCAGTATGGGTCGTCAAGCCTCTAGATCATCGGGCCACCCAACCTGTATTGGTTTCCTAATTGGTCCAGCTCGGGTGGGTCATCGGGTCTAACCAATCTGGTTGCGTAGTTGGGTCTGCCGACCCATCTGGGTTGTCGAGCATGTTTCCAAATTTATCATGGACTCAAAACATAATTAAGTATAAAATAAATATTGTTAAAATTAAATTTTATCTCACAATAAATTCAAATTTTTTTCCAAACAAGAAATTGAAATGTAAGGTATTTTAATTTCCTTAACCAAACAAGTTATTTAAAAAATGAATGAAATTTAATTACAAGCAATTCAAATACAAAGCATTTCAATTTCTAAGTATTGTTGAAATGCTCCATCCAAACACAAGGTTAGGCATTTTAGTTAGATGTGTTCATTTGAAGAGATGGATTGGAGGAAGAGTGTAAGGATGAATTTGGATAGATTTAAGTGGATGGATATGTGTATTTCTTTGATTGAATTTAGAAGATAAAATGAATAAATTTATAGATAAATTTTATGAAAATTAGTGAGTGATGTGACAGATTAAAAAAATTAGAATAAATAGAATTTAAAATTACCTAACTACCCGTATGATAAAAATAAAATTAAATAATTTTTGAATAAGTTAAAAATATTAAATTTTGATTATATTTTAATTATTATTATTAATTATTATATATATATTTCTATATATTTATTATTAATTATTATATATTATTAATAATAATAATTATTATTATTATTAATTATTGTATTATATGTATTTTTATTATTATAAGTTATTATATATTAATAATAATTATTATATTATATATATATATATATATATATATATATAAAAAAATAATAATAATAATTTATAAAAGATATTTTTTATATATATATATATATATATATATATATATATATATGTAATTTATATGTTTGACTTTTTAATAACAGGGTATAAAAGTAAAAAAAAAAAATGTTTATCCTCTCAAATCTTCTTCATGGTGAGCGGACGAACTTTGCATGATATCTTGCAAATCCGTTTTCGATGATCTCATGTTTCTTTTCAAAGAAAAACAACTTTTTCACATTTCATCTCCACAAATCAGTGGATTGTGACTATTCACTCATGGTGAGACCACCCAAGGCCCAAAAAATGTTTTGAATTTGTTGTTGGGAAATTCATTAGAAAGGGAGAAAGAATAAGCTCCCCAAAGAATGACTTTATTAGTAGTATATTGCTCTCAGTTTGAGTTGTTATGCTTAATACAAAACGTCAAGGAACTTTTATTGTTTCAATAGAAAATTTGTTGGGTAATGAGTTCATTATGCTTGCAATGACTTCCACATAGTTAACGACCAAAGAATTGTTGTTATAACCACCATTGATATAGATGTAGAGTTCATTATGTTTTTAATGACTTACATGTCATCATTTACAGCGTTCACAATTATCACTACTATTGATATAGGTGATGAATGACAATCAAACTATATTATTCAACACAATTTTAATTAAAATAATGAAAATTTATTGTTATTTTATATTAATATTAATATTATTTTATTTTAATCACAAAGTCTCGTATTTCTTAACATGTAAAGACAATTAAGTAACACAATGAAACAAGATGCCAATAAATTATCTAATTAACAAAAAAATTAAATAAAATCTACATGTACTCACCTGAAAAATATAATACTTTTGTTTGCTAAAAAATATTAATACAAAGTTAATTTAAAATACTTAAATTTATAAGAGACTTCAAATTTAATTAAGTATTAAATAAAAATATAAAAAGTAATATAATGAAAGACTATAGCATATATTATAATGATATTAGATTTGAGGGTTACGGTTCGACTATCTTTTCCTGGGGTGAATTAATATTTTTTAGGATAATAATATAATGCCTCATTTTTTTTACCCAAATTTTACCCGCCTACATGGCATGGGTTATTTAATATTTTTTAAATCTTATGGTAATTGGAAGCAGCGTCTTAGGTTTTTTTGCGTGGTGTGCACGCACGCTCAATTGGGGAAACATTTTAAAAAAATAAACTGAGTTGTTTGGTTTTCCCTCGTTCTTCTTTTTTCGCAACGTTCTTCTTCCACAAGCTTACACAAACACAAAGCTTTTTCTTCCCCAAGATCTTTTTCTTCCCCAAAAGCCTCTTCTTCCACAAAGGTTGTTGTTGTTGATATTTGGTGTGGGTAGCAGTCGAAGCGGAGAGCAGACTTCTCGAGAGTGGTTTGGGTTGTTGGACGCGGTTGGTTCGCCGGAAATTGGTGGGTACCGTTGGGCACATTGCTTGGCCGCAGTCTTGGTGGCATAGTTCTTGGTTCATTGAAGGCCATTCATACAAGGAATCTTTGTCCGGTAGGTTATCGTCAAAAACCCTATTTGAAGGCGGTTAATTCTGAAATGGTTATTGGTTGAATGTAGGTGAATGTATGGTTTTGATTCCATAGTTGAATGAGTTTTGTGCACTTGAAGTCATTGTTTAATTTTTTACAGTAATTTGCGGATGTGGTTGAACATTGTGTATGTGGTTTAATGTGGGTATTTTTTTTACTTCGTTGATTCTAGTTTCTTGATTTGTGGTTGAACTTTGTGTGGGAAAGGATATTTAAACTGTTTAGCATCTTCTGCCATTAGAATTGATAACTGTAGTAGGTATAAATGGTCCAGTGGAAGGAAAACAGTAGTGGGAGCTTTGCAATGCGTTTGAAAATAAATACAAGGCCAAATTCCTATTAGGTGTGTTGATCAAATATCAATAATTGGAATGCAACCCTTAAAGCACTTGCATGCAGTTCTTATCCCCATCCCCCTTTTCCTAATTAGAGACCAACTAATGCTTGTAGCAGGCCACATGCTCACAATAGTTCTTACCTATATAATATGTTTATTTGTTTTTAGTGTTTCTTTGAAGATTACATTTGGTAACATTATCATGTTGTTCTTTTTAGGAGGAGCTGTAATTAATTAGGCAGAAATTCGTTTGTGATTGGGTTTTTCATGAAGATAATGTCCACTGCGATAACATTATTCAGCATTATGATCTGCTCATGAAGAAATAGCTGTTGTAAATGTAGAAGTTTGTGGTTTTGCATACAGCATAATTTTGTGACTGTATTGTTTTGAAGACTAAGGTTATGAATTTGGGCATACCTTTGATGGAATACAATAACAGGCTTTTTGAGAAATGGGATGTAGATAATTGTATATATGTATAGTTAGAATGAAGTAGACACAATAAATGAATGTACTTATTGTATATTTTGTTCGGAAACTTGGATGAATGTACTTAATATATTTGAATTTGACTGGAAACTATTATTTGACTTGCAATCTGTTCTGTAGTGTTTGAACTAAAAGTGTCATTGAAAAAGCCACTTATGTAGGCACAATAATATATATTGTTGAATCATAAATTGGAGTAAATATGTAGTTTGTACATTAGGTTTATTAATGATTTAATGGTAATCCAACCATTTGAATGTGAATGCCTTTGATGGCAAACGAAATTTGTTGTCAAAATAGACCTCAAAGAGAGTTGCAGTATTCCTTGTATTATATGTACACTTCAAAAAGACAGTTATACATGGTGAACAATATACTTAATTTTAGGAAGACAAATGTTAATTTTTGATTGAATTAAATTTTAGTTCATTCATTGAGAGAGGTTTACTAATCAATGGTCGTTGATGGAATTATTTAGATGTGTTTTGCATTGTGTCCAAAGTAGTATTTTTGTAAAAAGACATTTGAAAATCAGTTCCAGTATTGGTCGTACCAAATCTAGACTTGAAAAAGACACTTATTAAAGCATAAAAGTTCAGTTCATTCTAGTACCACAAATGTTGGTTATTTTTTCTATCTTCATTTCTACTTACTTCTTTGAGTTGTTTACTGATGATTCACATTCATAAAATTATTTGGATGTGTTTTGCATTGTTTCCAAACAAGTTTTTATGTAAAAAGCCATTTGAAAACTAGTTCCAATACTGCTCATACCAAATCTAGACATGAACAAGACACTTATTCAAGCAGAAAAGTACAGTTCATTCTAGTACCACAAATGTTGGTTATTTTTTCTATCTTCATTTCTACTTACTTATTTGAGTTGTGTACTGATCATTCACATTGATATAATTATTTGGATGTGTTTTGCATTATGTCTAAACGAGTTTTTATATAAAAAGACATTTGAAAACCAGTTCCAATACTACTCGTACCAAATCTAGACTTGAACAAGACACTTATTCAAGCAGAAAAGTACAGTTCATTCTAGTACCACAAATATTGGTTATTTTTTCTATCTTCAATTCTACTTATTCCTTTGAGTTGTTTACTGATGATTCACGTTGTGATAGAATTATTTGTATGTGTTTTGCATTGTGTCCAAACCAGTTTTTATGTAAAAAGACATTTGAAAACCAGTTCCAGTACTGCTCGTACCAAATCTAAACTTGAAAAAGACACTTATTCAAGCAGAAAAGTACAATTCATTCTAACACCACAAATGATGGTTCTTTTTTCTATCTTCATTTCTACTTATTTCCTTGAGTTGTTTACTGATGATTAACGTTGATGGAATTATTTGGATGTGTTTTGCATTGTGTCCAAACCATTTCTTATGTGAAAAGACATTTGAAAACCAGTTCCAGTACTGCTCGTACCAAATCGAGACTTGAAAAAGACATTATTGAAGCATAAAAGTACAGTTCATTCTAGTACCACAAATCTTGGTTATTTTTTCTCTCTTCATTTCTACTTACTTATTTGAGTTGTGTACTGATGATTCACAATGATGGAATTATTTGGATGTGTTTTGTATTGTGTCGAAATCATTTCTTATGTAAAAAGACATTTGAAAACCAGTTCCAGTACTGCTCGTACCAAATCTAGACTTGAAAAAGACACTTAATCAAGCAGAAAAGTACAACTCATTCTAGTACCACAAATCTTGGTTATTTTTTCTATCTTCATTTCTACTTACTTATTTGAGTTGTGTACTGATGATTCACGTTGATGGAATTATTTGCATGTGTTTTGCATTGTGTCCAAACTAGTTTTTATGTAAAAAGACATTTGAAAACAAATTCCAATACTGCTCGTACCAAATCTAGATTTGAACAAGACACTTATTCAAGCAGAAAGGTACAGTTCATTCTAAAACCACAAATGATGGTTATTTTTTCTATCTTCATTTCTACTTACTTCTTTGAATTGTTTACTGATGATTCACGTTGATAGAATTATTTGGATGTGTTTTGCGTTGTGTCCAAACGAGTTTTTATGTAAAAAGACATTTGAAAACCAGTTCCAGTACTGCTCGTACCAAATCTAGACTTGAACAAGACACTTATTCAAGCAGAAAAGTACAGTTCATTCTAGTACCACAAATGTTGGTTATTTTTTCTATCTTCATTTCTACTTACTTATTTGAGTTGTGTACTGATGATTCACGTTGATGGAATTATTTGCATGTGTTTTGCATTGTGTCCAAACTAGTTTTTATGTAAAAAGACATTTGAAAACAAATTCCAATACTGCTCGTACCAAATCTAGATTTGAACAAGACACTTATTCAAGCAGAAAGGTACAGTTCATTCTAAAACCACAAATGATGGTTATTTTTTCTATCTTCATTTCTACTTACTTCTTTGAATTGTTTACTGATGATTCACGTTGATAGAATTATTTGGATGTGTTTTGCGTTGTGTCCAAACGAGTTTTTATGTAAAAAGACATTTGAAAACCAGTTCCAGTACTGCTCGTACCAAATCTAGACTTGAACAAGACACTTATTCAAGCAGAAAAGTACAGTTCATTCTAGTACCACAAATGTTGGTTATTTTTTCTATCTTCATTTCTACTTACTTATTTGAGTTGTGTACTGATGATTCACTTTGATGGAATTATTTACATGTGTTTTGCATTGTGTCCAAACTAGTTTTTATGTAAAAAGACATTTGAAAACAAGTTCCAATACTGCTCGTTCCAAATCTAGACTTGAACAAGACACTTATTCAAGCAGAAAAGTACAGTTCATTCTAAAACCAAAAATGATGGTTATTTTTTCTATCATCATTTCTACTTATTTCTTTGAGTTGTTTACTGATTATTCACGTTGATGGAATTATTTGGATGTGTTTTGCATTGTGTCCAAACCATTTCTTATGTAAAAAGACATTTGAAAACCAGTTCTCGTACCAAATCTAGACTTGAAAAAGACATTTATTCAAACATAAAAGTACAGTTCATTCTAGTAACACAAATCTTGGTTATTTTTTCTATCTTCATTTCTACTTACTTATTTGAGCTGTTTACCGATGATTCACGATGATGGAATTATTTGGATGTATTTTGCATTGTGTCGAAATCATTTCTTATGTAAAAGGACATTTGAAAAATAATTTCAGTACTGCTCTTACCAATTCTAGACTTGAAAAAGACACTTATTCAAGCATAAAAGTTCAGTTCATTCTAGTACAACAAATGTTGGTTATTTTTTCTATCTTCATTTCTACTTACTTCTTTGAGCTGTTTACTGATGATTCACGTTGATAGAATTATTTGGATGTGTTTTGCATTGTGTATAAACGAGTTTTTATGTAAAAAGACATTTGAAAACTAGTTCCAGTACTGCTCGTACCAAATCTAGACTTGAACAAGACACTTATTCAAGCAGAAAAGTACAGTTCGTTCTAGTACCACAAATGTTGGTTATTTTTTCTATCTTCATTTCTACTTACTTATTTGAGTTATGTACTGATGATTCACGTTGATGGAATTATTTGGATGTATTTTGCATTGTGTCCAAACTAGTTTTTATGTAAAAAGACATTTGAAAATCAGTTCCAATACTGCTCGTACCAAATCTAGACTTGAACAAGACACTTATTCAAGCAGAAAAGTACAGTTCATTCTAAAACCACAAATGATGGTTATTTTTTCTATCTTCATTTCTACTTATTTCTTTGAGTTGTTTACTGATTATTCACGTTGATGGAATTATTTGGATGTGTTTTGCATTGTGTCGAAACCATTTCTTATGTAAAAAGACATTTGAAAACCAGTTCCAAGGCTACTCGTACCAAATCTAGACTTGAAAAAGACACTTATTCAAGTAGAAAAAGACACTTATTCAAGCAGAAAAATACAATTCATTCTAGTACCACAATTGTTGGTTATTTTTTCTATATTCATTTGTACTTACTCCTTTGAGTTGTTTACTGATGATTCACGTTGATGGAATTATTTGGATGTGTTTTGCATTGTGTCCAAACTAGTGTTTTTTGAAAAAAAACACTTCAAAACCAGTTCCAGTACTGCTCGTACGAAATTTAGGCTTGAAAAAGACACTTATTCACTTAGAAAAGTACAGTTCATTCTAATACCACAAGGAATACATATAATTTAAAAGATCAATATAGTTGGTTATAATTAATGTAGGACCTCATTCACCACAAAACACAAATATCAGATTTAACAAAAAACTTTAACATACATAACATCACATCTAATTGTTTGAACATCATAGTTACTCGTCACACAAACATTTGTTGACAAAGACTGTAATGAATTCATCGACATCAGCGTGATCCACTTGAAAGAGCACACGATCTCCTTCTTTCAATTGATGTTCATTGCAAAATTCCTTCCAGACCTTCCCAATTTTGGTGGAGCGGGGTGAATCTGAAATTAGAAGTTTGCATACTACAGCACTATTAGGACCACTAAGAACAACCTGATTGATATGCTTGCTCCTGATCAAGGTAGTAAATTTGGTGTTAAGGTCCTGATTGGCAAAAAACGTAAAAAAAATTTCAGTTTCCCAATTAATGTGAGGTTAACATTTGGTTAATGAAAATAGAAAACTTGAAAATGACATATACCAGATGAGACTTTCGACTTTGATATTTGGTCAACCTCACACAAAAGATTGTGTCATGAAACTCAGTGACGGTGTTCCTTGAATACATTGTTTTTGCTCCACACTTAACTTCTTGTTCAACAAACCAATATATTGTGTTCTACAAGAATGCCTGAAATTAATCTGCAAATATTCATATTAAAAACCATAGGTTAAACTTATTCTACTGAAATATAAATTAAGTTACAAAGCAACAAAAACTAAAATAACTGACTTATATCACTACAATCTCCAACTTCACAACCTTCACTACCTTCGAAACCTTCACTAACGTCACTCATGTCAACTGACCTGAAATTATGAAACGCATTAACCAAATTTAATTTAAACAAATTTGGCACAGATCAATAAAATTACACATAACATAGTCAAAAACCAACAAACTAACTTTTTAACATCCAACAACACAAATCCAGTTTACATTTTGTACCCACCCAAGCCTAAATGTCGAAAACAACAAACTCACTTTCTAACATCCAACAACACAACTGCAGTTCGCATTTTGTACCCACCCAAGCTTAATTGTCGAAACGCTTCTTCTTCAAAAGCATTCGCACATTCGAAGCATTTTTGCTTACACAAACCCGTTCACATTTCGAATTAACAGTCCACAACAACATTTAGGATTGGGAGAGCATCGATTTGGGGAAAAACAACACATAAAAATGGCATTTCAATCGAGGAACAAGAACATACGACAATAGGGTTTCATTTGGGGAAGAACAACACAAAAATACGGGATTGCAATCGGAGAAGTAAAACATACCAAATTGGCCTTTGATTTGGAGAAAAAGAACACCAAAATTAGGGCTTACAATTGTGGAGGAAGCTGCAGCAGCGATTGTGGAGGAAGCTACAGCAGCCACAAAGCCCGCCTCTGTTTTCCTTTCCCAAAATTACACTCTCTGTTTTCCCAAAACCACAGTCTTCACTTGTTTTTTCTCAGTTTTCCTGTGCAAGCGCGTGACCTACAAACCATTCATAACCTCACACGTCAGTTCTCTTTTCATATTTACAAAACATTAAAATAACTCATGCCACGTAGGCGAGTAAAATTTGGGTCAAAAAACTAAGACATTGAATCATTATCCTATTTTTTAACCCATCTATTTGTTTATGGCGTGTTTTACCTATTACATCATTATACTAAAGATAAACGGGACAAGTTGGTATATTTTTAAAATTAAAAATTAAAATAAAATAGAATTTAAAAAATTATTTTTTTTTCTATATCGTATTATTTAAAGAATATAAATATATAATAATATTACATCTTAAATTATTAGCTCATACATTAAATTTTAATAATTAATTATCATAAATTAATTTTATATATGAGTAAATATAATAATTCTTTTATTTATTTAATTATTAATATTAATTAACTAATAAAAAACTTAAAAACATTTGTATAACTAACTGTGCTTATATATAACTAACGAAAATACAAGTGTTATTGTAAGGCCCCATTTTCATATTCTGCCTTAAAGTTGATGGGCTGCCCTTGTGAGTGGGCCTAAGGCCGGCCCAATGTATAAAATTCTTAGGTCTGCCCTAAACCTAGAGTTCCTTGCCATTTTCAGAAAAAGTTTTGCCTTGCCTTGAGCTGCAGCCGCCACCCCCTTTCCGCTAGGGTTTCCGTTCGACTGTCACGTAAGCAAAAAGGGGCTTCTACTCCATGTAAGTGCCTTCCCCAGCCGTACTGATTCACATTTCGCTACCTTGTTTCATATTTCCAGTTAACGAGCCTCTGTTGACTCAGTTTCCTTGATTCTTTTTCGCTGTCCAGCCAGTTCTGCGAGCCATCTTTGAGTTGGTGCATCTCGGGGTCCCGTGTCGGAGCGTTTGCTAGCTTGAATCCCAGGTACGGGAAGTTAGGGTTCTAGTTTCGAGTCCCTTTTTGAACTGTTTATGAGTTATTTGTTGTTTGTGCGGTTGGATCTGTCGTATGGATGTGTGAGAGTGCTTTGCATGTGTGGTTTGGCCGGAAAACATGGTTGTACAGTGAAAAACAGTGGCGAGACCTGTTAATCTCGCCCAGGCGAGTCCGTCTCGCCTAAGCGAGATGAAACAGGGAGCTCACATAGAGCTCCTGCGCGAAAGCTCGCCTAGGCGGCTCGCTCATCTTTTGAGCGAGCAGGCAACTCGCCCAGGCGAGAGGGATCTCGCTTAAGCGAGATCCCGTGATGCCCACACACTTGTTTTTGTGCTCTCGCCTAGGCGAGGGGGAGGCTCGCCTGAGCGAGACGTCTCGCCTGAGCGAGATCCCTCAGCCTGAGCGAGGTGCTAGGCGAGACAGTGCTGTGTTTTGGATGTTTGAGGGTTCCCGAATAATTTATCTTGGTTGAGTATGATTGTATGACAATGGACATGTATGTAATGGAGTATGAAGTATATTTTTTTGGCATGATTCATGAATTGTGGATGAATGGGTTGGTATGAGACTTAGCATGTAAAATGAATGTGTGGTTTGGAATTTAAAAGAACATGATTTTGACATGAGATGAGACCCTAGACTCTTTGGGGTGGTGATGATCAGAGGTATGGATTTGGGATGTGATTGATATGAGGATTTAACTTCAAGGGTTGATAAGGAATTGATAATATTATTTAATATTCTTTTATTGCTGATTTTACGAATGTTGGTCCGTGTCAGCGTGTAATTTCCTTGGGGTCTCTAGGTGAGACCTCCGGGGTCGCGCTTCAGTGGTCGGGACGTAATTCTATGGCCCCTGCTAGTGGGTATTCATGGTGGTGCCCCATCTGTATAACTAGGTAAGGATTCAAGGTAAGGTTGCATCCTGACGCTCCGAGGAGTCAGTTAGTCTCACTTAGAGCGGACTGACTCTTGTGGTGGGAGTAGCAGGAGGTCTGAAACTCATTAAGGGCTAACCTTGTGGTGGGAGAGATTTTGATTCATCATAACACTTGTATTACATAGCTCAGGGATCGAGCAGCTCAGGTTCGAGCAGAGGTATCCACACAAGTGCAAGCATCCGCTGAATCCGACCAAGTTATACGTATCCGGATGAGTCGAGTCGAGTCGTAGTGTATTGAATGAAGAGT
>Ga0214542_1010979_pt1 | contig 12747 bp, 7 predicted proteins | sample CNSS1metaG_FD_160096 | JGI IMG/M metagenome (GOLD analysis project Ga0214542, IMG submission 160096) | Root nodule microbial communities from cowpea collected in UCLA plant growth center, Los Angeles, California, USA - CNSS1 | ecosystem: Host-associated > Plants > Roots > Nodule | place: USA...
GATACTAGATATCAAATAAAATAAAAATAGTAAATGAAATAGGACACATATTTTTATAATGAATTGGTGGGTTCCTTCGTTTCTATGATTTTTTTTAGAAATGACCAGGTCCTCTCTATACACCGGTATAGTATACCTCATTTTGCAAGTTATAACATCGATATATCATTTCTAACTCAAATTATACTCCTAGCACTACAAGAAAAAATGATTCTAGTGGAGGTTTATTTTCACATTACCTAAGGTTAAAACCTCCACTAAGTTCTTTACCTGGAGTTTCAATTTCCCCTGCTAAGCCATCCCTGGAGAATGTGTTAGTTGGGGTTTTTACGAACCCCAGGAAGCACGAATCAATAGAAGAGTTTTTTTATCGTCTTGTATTTAATGGAGGTTTTAAAACCTCTGTTATGTTTTGTGAGTTTAAAACCCCGGTTAGTTACCGTGGGTTTTGAAACTTCGGTAAAATATTGTGGGTTTTGAAACCTTCATAAAATACTATGGGTTTCAGAACCTCCACAAAATACCATATGTTTCAGAACCCCCATAAAATACCACGGGTTTCAAAACCCCCGTAAAATACCATGGACTTTAGAACCTCGTAAAATACCATAGGTTTCAAAACCTTCATAAAGTACCATAGATTTTTAAATTTTAATATTATTTTTTTACTCATTTACCATTTATGTATTCATATATATTTTTTTCAACCACAATTATTTACATTTATTATATTTTTTTAATCTATATTTTATGAACACCACAAAAAAAATCACTTTTTTCTATGGACAAAAATCATATGTAATGTATAAAATTCGTATGTAATTAGATATTACCTACAGATTACATACGAAATAAAATCCGTATGTAATATTACATACAGAATTATGTAATATTACTTACGAAATTATCTATAGATAATACAATTCGTAGAAAATTACATATGGATTATCCCGTATGTAATTCTAGATGAATTACATACGGTATAATCCATATGTAAATTACATACAGAATAATCTGTATGTAATTCAGCCAAAATACATACTTATTTATTACATACGAAATAATCCGTATGTAAATTACATACAAAAAAAATCCGTATGTAATTACATCAATGACATTAAAATTTGATACCAACGACTCTTTCACTTAATCCAAATTCAAATTATAAACAACTTAAAATTCAAATCAAAGGTACCAACATGTAATCTAAACAACACAAGTGTTGGAAGAAAGACTTCTCTGAGTTTTCAGTATCAAGAAAATAGTATATTATCCAACATGCAAATAAGCTTAAAGTCTTAAGCATAAGTTCTGACATGTTCTTAATCCTATACTTAATTCTCATTGTGTGAATCCACCATAATCTCCCCAAATTGACAAATTATTTATAGATGACTAAATGTATATCAAAGTATAACAAATATACAAATTCAAGTACAATATTAATCAGCAAAAACTTGGAAAAACTATCATGAAGTACTGTAATGGTTCTCAAAACATAAAATAATTCAATTAACTTCCACATTATATTATATTCTTCAACTATCACATATGATTTTCCTCCTGTCCAGAACTTGTTGTATTAGTTGGCACACTTCCTTGATCAGAACCGTGGTGGGTAGAGCCAGGTCGGGTTACCCATTTTGACAACTCTATTAATCATGCCACATATGGGATCATTAGCAAAACCTTTATCCTCATTCGATTGGAAAATTGGAGGTGTTGAAATCTTATGTTGTACATAATTTCTCTCAACATGTAGAAGCGAAAATGTATACCCTTTTGGAAAAGGATGAAGAATTAAGTGTTCATATGTTGCTCCTCATGTTTGCCATTTGTTAAGATTGCATTTTGGACATGGACAAATTATGTTACCCTCAACGCTCTTATTAGCAAATGCAAAGTCCATAAATTTATTAAATCTATCCATGTATTGTTGTGTATTTTGAGGCAAATCAATCCAAGACTTATCCAAATCCATTAAGAACAGTTTCTTTATGAGAACAAAAATATATTTAATAAATAAATAAAAATGTAACTAATGACATAAGAATAGAAAAATGTAACTAATGATATAAGAATAGAAAAATGTAACTAATGATATAATAATTAAACAATTGTATGAAGGTGTTGACAAAGAAAGATATTTCAAAATGAGACAAGTTTCCTAGTTGAGAAAGAACCTTTTCACCAAACTATTAATTTTCTCTTAGTCTATCTATCAAGTCTTACTAATAAATAACATTGATACTATTTTTTTTTTCGGTAGATGGTGGTATAATTCCAAGTGCAAACAATTTTGTAAAATTAATTAGTCTCTTTATAATTGACTTTTTTAGAGTGAGAGTTATGTTTCTGTAAATTGTAATTAATAGGAAATTTTGCTTTGTCTAATTAAGGGTAGGCTAATACGGGTGTATTTGATAAATTATGTTAGTTGACTGGAACAAGAAAACATGATGTCGTCTCGTAACTACTCAAGTACAATAATCCGTGTTTTATTCTTTCAGAGGAGAAATAATTTAATTTTAGGCAGTGAATTACTTGCAATGTTTTCCCCAATCACATTTCATCTACTAAGAATAACCAATAATTTGAATCTAACTCCATCAAGCATGAGAGTGGGAAATCTCAAATTTTCAATATTCACTAGCAAGAAGACTTAAAGCATATGGTTTTAATACCTCTTTAGAATACAATATGCTCTATGGCCTCTTAGATTTTAGAGTTCATGTACTTGTAAACAGAATTTACCCATATAGCTCACTCTCACTATGAAAATACGAGATACATAATCATTGTCACATATACATGTAGACTTATGTAACAAAAAAGGGATATCTATATGTGTATTAAAATTACTAAACCCATTGTTGAAACCTTTATAGCTAAAAAATACTTACATGATTTGTTCGTTGGCTTGAACATGCTCATCATCCTCTCTGAAGAGTACAGGCAGACTAGAGAGGACACACACCAATGGGTTTGTAAAGAAAAACTGCATACAAAAAACACTCATATGTTGGAAACTTGGAGTAACTTATATATTTAATTATTTCTTAACTGCTCTCTGGGAATTGCATACTGAATTTAATATTATTGCATATTTTTTTAGTGTTTTTTCTACATAAACTAGTTCTACAAGATAATCGACCTCTACTGAATCATCACGAGAACATTAAATCTATATAATGTAATTTTCATTGAAGATGATTAGTCAAATAAAAAATGCACATAGTTACTAAACCATTCACACTCATAAATGCGTTTATAAAGTATATATTCTTTTGATTGGAAACTTGAATTGCAAATTGGTGGGCGAAATTGAAAAGTCATAGCTAACATATAGTAACTGGAAAAGCGATTCAATCTTCAACAAAATGTATTATGCACTGCGTAGTTTAATGGTTTAGAGTCAGAATAACTTAGCTATGTGACTTTTAAGATTCAACCTTTACACTCTGCTAACCTAATATTTAAGAGCTTTGGATGCACTTCCACGGAATGCAAGATCCAAAGCAAGCAAAGTGCATCAGGTTAGTAAAGTTATCCACTTTCAAAGTTTTTTCTAGCTCGATGCATCAGGTTAGAAAAGTTATCCACTTTCAAAATTATTCATAAAGGCAAGATCAACCATTATCCTTTATAAAATCTTATGATGATGCTCAACACAAATTGTTTTTGCAAGATTTTAGAAATTTTGTATTGAACTTTTAATTTGCAAAAGTTTCTTACTATCCACTTAGCCACCTCTAGTTATAGCACTAAAATATATAATATAACCTCCTTTTCCAACTCTCACCACCATACAACTACAATTCTTTTTGCAGATTACAACGTTACTTCCCCCTCTCACTAACTTTTACATTGTTAGAAGACACCAAAAAAGTTAACCTATAAAATTAGCACAAGGATTGTTGTGCAAAGGATTAGAATATGTCTGCGAGAGAGTTACACAAAAAAATAAATATAATTAAACCACAACTAGAAATGAAAATCAAAGAAAAAGTAAGAAAACCTACCTATGAAAATTGTAGAACCTCTAAAATGACAGAACACTAGAACCTGTAAAAATAAAATAGCAATTAATAATAAAATGCTAGAACCATTTCGATAACATGTGAAAATGACAATAATAATGTGAACCACGGAGAGAGAATATGAGAGGGGAGAGAGAGCAAGAAGAGAAAATGAAGTGCAAACAAAAACCTAAAAGATAGTGAACCATTGAGATCAAAATTCAAACTTGTATGCCAAGAGCGAAAGAACGAGAAGAATGATATTGCCAAAAGCAAAAGAGAAATCAAAATTCGTATGAAGATTGAAGATCATTGCTAGGAGGTGCGAAAAATATTGTGTCATGGTTGTGTGAGGTAGTTGAAGAAGAAAAAGGACAGCGTTTGACAGATCTGAGAGGAAAAATGTCTTATAATTTGAAAAAAAGGGATATTTAGTTTGCTGCAAATTATTTTTTATTATAAATTACTTTAATATTTTTTAAAATAAAAATTATGATAAACATAAAACACCATTTCTGTAATTTGATAATAATACTTAATTTAATCATTAAAAAATAAATCATACTAAGTATAATTACTTTAGGATAATTTTATATAAGAAAATCCACGTGAATTAATTGCGGAAGGATTTTTTAAAAAAAAATAATCTACATGTATTTTTCAATAAATAATTTTTAGGGAATATTACATATATTTTCATAGAAATAAATTGACAGAAAAGATTATAAGCAATAATTATATACATTTCCTAGAGTTTGAAAGAAACCTAGACTATTTTTTGGAGGTTTAAAACTAAATCTTTGTAATTTAATGACGGTTTTAAAAACCTACACTACTTTTTAGAGGTTTAACACTAAACATTTGTAATTTAATGGAGGTTTTAAATATCTATACTATTTTTTGGAGGTTTAAAGTTAAACATTCGTAATCTAACGATGTTTTGAAAACCTACACTATTTTATAAAGGTTTAACACTAAATCTTTGGAATTTAACGGAGGTTTTAAAAACCTCGATTAGGTTAATCCATTGCTAAGGTTATATTAATCTCCGCTAAATAACCCTCGTTAAATGCCTTTTTTGTAGTGTAGTCTTGAGTTATTACATTCATACACAAGATCAAATTAAAAGCAATATTCCATAATGATTTCAATTTAACATCTTGCATTCTAAATATATAATGTCTTCTAGGAAAAGGTGTCCTCTAATGGTGTTGTTGCACTTTGTCTTTCATTTTGGTGGTAGGCACATAGGGCATTTAAACCAGGGTAATTAGTAGCTAGAAGCAAATTATATGGCGTGAATCTGGTTAAAAACGCTTCTCCAGACATAATGTAGGGAGGTTATGTTGAAGATCTGGAACCTCGAAGCAACAAAATTTGATGCAGTGTTGTCATGAAATAAAATATCAAGTATTAAGCTTCGAGGAAGCAAATATACATATCAAACGGAGTAGTAGTCCCATTGCTTGAAGAAATTCTAACCACAAATGGGGAGAAATATAATGTATAGGTGGGTCTCGGTGTTAAAGGATATAAAGTTTTAAATATAATGATTATGTTTTTTTTGTTTAGATTAAGGTTTGTAGAGGAACCTTTATAAGAAACAAAGTAGGTTACAAATCACTTATGATTGATGGAAAAGTGTAGTATATATATATATATATATAAGTTTCATAAATTATGTTAATTATAAGAATAGGTCAGGACCATTCTTGCTTGTTCCTTTGCTAATAAAGACTATAACAATACACTTGTATTGCTAAAACAAGGACACTACAAATAAAGGCTTTTTGGGAGTTGGATTCTCTCATGCAGTTGCTCTTGCAATATATTGAGATTCAAGAAATGCTAATGTTATAAGGTGATTGATATGTATTGTTAAAGTGTGATCTTCAATGTGTGTAGGGGTAGTTTTTTCTTTTTTGTTATGGCAGCTATTAATTATTGGACTAAATATGTGTTTGGTCTCTTAACTAGTGAAAATTAGAATTAGTCCATTTTTTAAACTTTAACCCAATTTAGTTTCCAAACTTTAGAAATGCATGAATTTAGTGCTTTTAACCAAATTTTATTGAGTTTATTTGACGTTTCAAATGTGTTTCTGATAGCATGAGTTGTTTACACCGTTTGACACATTTCCACTTCAATATTAGTTGAGAAACGTGTTTGAAATGTCAAATAAACTTAAAACAATTTGGTTAAAAGGACTAAATTCATGCATTTCTAAAGATGAGAGACTAAATTGGTCCAAAATTTCGAAGATTGACTAATTCCAATCTTCACTCAAAGTTAAATGACCAAAAACATATTTAACTTTTAATTATTTATTCTTAATAGTGAATACACCCCATCCATCCATTACTCCAAATAGAACTATATTTTGTACATGGATTATAGTACCTTATTCTTCTTTGTATCTAATGAAATAAGAAAATACTATAGTTATTTCTAAATTTCTTAATATAGAGCACAATCAAGATTGACTTTTCAATAAAACATACTAGATTGAATTTAATATTTAGAGTTTTTCTGGTAAGAAACATATTTAACTTTTAATTATTTATACTGTTAATAGTAAATACACCCCATTCATCCATTACTCAAATATATATAGAACTATATTTTGTACATGAATTAGAGTACCTTAATGTTCTTTGTATCTAATGAAATAAAAAGAAAGTAGTAAATTTATTTCTAAATTTTAATATAGAGAACAAGCAAGATTGACTTTTCTATGAAACATACTAGATTGTATTTAGTATTTAGAGTTTTCCTTGTATAAATAAAATTGGAAGTTTAGAATCCAAAACACGTGATTTTGAAAACAAGATTAGAGATCAAAAGTGAAATTCTAGAAACATGAAATAGATCAATTCACATATTCAAACAACCAAACAATATAATTTTTAATTTAATAATGACAATTTAAATTATATAAAAAATCATAAATTAAAAAATATATGAAAGTATAAAAAAAATGAACAAAAAATGTGTTGCATTGATTATTCAACAATTTCAAAGTGTCCAAGAGTTCAAATATTCAAACATAAAAAAGACAATATTAAAAGTCATTGTCAAATCATAATACAATTCTACATTTAAACCCAACCCTAAATTGTTTTTCTTCCACCACTTGATCGTGCTACCTCATTTGGAGACAATACACCAATTTGAACATCTTGTGTAGCAATCAATAAAGAATATAATTAATTTAGTAATTTTATAATAGCAATACAATAAGTTTAAGTAAATTATACCTCATTAACATACGCATGTACCAAACCAATAACCAAGTAAACCTTAAAATATAATTTAAAAAATATTCCCTACGAAATACAATTTCTATAATCACCTAAAAATTCTTGAAACATATCACAGCCTAAAGTACTCCAAAACAAAAGCTGGAGGACAAAGGACCAATATGAAGAAGGCTTGTGATACTAAAATCATGAAAACTTAGAAAAATGGACAATAAGAAGGAAAATAATGCATCAATCGAGGGAAATAAAAATCTTACCTTCTCATTCAAACAAATTACATTCTATATAATTCTTCATTGCTTAAAGTTCATCTTCGAGTATCTGCATGGAACATAACCAACATTCATTGAGATTATGTTGATTTAATAAAGAAGGAGCCACTAGTAAACAACAACAAAAAATAGATAAACCATGCTCAAGCATTCACAAAAAGAAATTTTTTTGGTTCATTACATCACATAATATTTTAGCAGGAAAGGTGATAGCCTTCCTCCTAGCTCCTTGAAGTCTTTAGTGCAAGATGGAGTATCCATTGATGGATCGAAGTTATGTAAGCTTTGAATGGTGATGGACATGGTGTTTAGAATTCCTAGAGGGAGGTGAGGTCAACTCTTAGGAAAGGAAACAAAAGTAATCTTAAAGAGGAACTATTCTGAGGTGCGCTCAAGCAAGTGAATGACACAAAAAATGGGTAACATTTCATTACTAAAAATCAAGCTTAAAAATTACAATAGTAAAAGCCTTTATTTATAGGCCAAAATAACCTTAGAATGGTTTTCAAAAGGAGAGCCATATTTGAATTCAAACTCTTGAAATTTGGAGGTAAAAGAAACATGATTCTAGTGTGACTTCCCACCTAAGCAATTCACACTTTCCACACCATGTAGTGTACAAGGAGGGGACTTGCAAGGCAAGTATGCGCTCCTCTTAGGTTAAGAAACCTCAATCTTTTCATCTCCTTTCAAGGCACAAACCAAAGCCTACTCCACTAGACCCAAAACTACATTACACGGCCTAAGCCCAAATCATGGCCCTAATATAAGATCTAAATATAATCCTATACTATTTGGCTTATAATAGAAGGTCCAAAATAATCCTATTCTAATATTTACAAATAATCTTGGCCCAAGAAAATAAGAGCTTGGCCCACTTAACAACTAAGACTCACATTTTTTGTGTGCACTGGCCATGGTTAGGGTGTTTGCCATCATCCTCTCCCTTTTTAGAAGGATCTGTCTCGGATCTACATGTTTCTCCATCACAACAACCATTTTTATTTGTCATGTTTTATCTTCCCTCTCCAGGATCAAACACCATCCTACAAAAAACACCAAAAAAGTGTTACGTTGACAGATATCCAAAGAATGTGGCTCCTATAAGTTTTGAAATGGTTGAAATGTCAAGAAGGGGGGTTGAATTGGCTAGTTAAAAAATAAGGTAAATTTAATGGCTTAAAATTGTATTTAATTGAATCAACCCAACAAACAAGTAAGGATGCAAACACTTCTAGACTGGACACTTTTAACTGATCAAAAATAAAGTTAGTCGATTGATTTTATTAAACAGATGCAGTACTAGTATAATCAATTGATTGAATCACAAAAGCAGTTGACTAAAATACTGGGGAAAATGCAGAAATGCATATTTGTGATTTAAAGCAAGATCAATGTAAAAGATCGGTCAAGATAGGTTCCAATGAGTATACAAACATGATCAATGCTACAAATAATGCTAAAACACCCAAGAATGTCAAAAAAGATGGTTTTTATCACAATTATTTAAACTTTAAATTGCAAAACAAGAGAGAAGGGTTAGAGAAAAGAGTAATGCACAAGATTTTTATATTGGTTCACTCAAACCTGAGGTACATCTAGTTTGTCAAGGCAACCGAGCCTGACATTGCACTATTTCAAAAGATTTACAAATTTTGCACCCTTACACTTTCAAAATATGCAAAAGTACACACAAAAGACTCTTGAATCACACAAGAATCAGTCCAGCACAGCAAGACACCTCTTGCAGACTGGGAAAACCATCAGGCACACACACAAAGCTTAAGAAAGATCAAACCTCAGTGGTAGCATAGCCCTCTCTACAACAACCACCTTCTCCAAGCTTCAAACACCAAGCAAAATGCTCTATGAATTGATCCAAGATCAATCTTCACTAGCTGCAATCTGTATGATCACGAAAGAGAGAAAATTTCCAGGTTTCCAAAATGATTTCGCGCTAAAAAATGGTCTTTCTACCTCTCTTTCGAAAAATACAACACTTATAGTCAAACTGTTATGAAATTCAACAAGTTAATTTTCAAATCAATCGGTTGATTTCACTTAACTTAAATGAAATCAATCGATTAAAAAACAAATCAACTAATTGAATAAGTCTTAGTTTAGACTACTACATCTAACATTTTAATCTGTTAAAAATACATTCAACAGATTTAAAGACACCATTTAACCTATTGAAAAATATTTCAACAAATTAAAAGACACAATAAAAACCCTATACATCTAATTAATGCTAAATGGTCTACAAAGTGAATTACAATCTTCAAGCTTGTTTTCTCCATGATTGATCCATATAGAGGGCAGGCATATAAGGCTTGATCAACTTGAGTAACATCAAATCTTCGTGTTTTCATCAATGTAGACATGGTTCCAAGGCAATGGCTTCAAGTTCCTTCTTCAAAGTTTCATCAAATCTTCAAGTAACACACCATCTAGGCTACTTATGTCAACAACTCCCATTGTCCATACACCTTTTATTACTTAATTCATTGTTCGCCTTATGTTGTATCCATATAATTTTGAAGATATTTCCTTTTCAACACAAGGTTTATATTGGTGTTGTTTTTCTTCTTTAAAGAAATAATTAAGACAAACCTTATTTTGATTGACACACAAGTCTTCTCCTTTTAAGATTACGACTCTTTTGCTAGGACAATTAGAAGTCTTGTGTTTTCTACTTAAATGCTTGGAATATGTTATTTCACTAGTTTGGACATAGGTGGACTTTTCTTTTTCTACTTTTTCTTTATTTTTCTCTTCTTCTCTTTTATTTTTCATTTACACTTGATCCTTTACCACTTGGGTAGGTTTTAAAGGAGGAAGTACAAATTTTTATTCCTAGTGAGTGAAGGTTATTTAACTGGTTCACATGGATTTCTTATCAAATAGCTAAGGTTCCCCAATAAACTAAGTGAAAATGCTAGGGCCTACGTAAGACATAGGAAAATTAATTTTATTTATTAAAATGAAATTCAAGAGATGAAGTAACATATTTTATTTTATTATTTTATAAGAAAATGAGGTAGCTCAATTGGCTAGAACTTGTTGGCAATGAAGGTCATAAGTTTGATTTTCACCTAGTACATTTATTAGAATTATTTTTAATAATTATGGAATAGGTTAAAGGTGTAGAATTATATTTATTTTACTAAGTTAGATTTATTAAAGTTGTTGTAGTAGCTTAGTTGGTCATAATATTTGTTTTAAATATATAGGTTATAGGTTCAATTCTTGCCTAGTCTAATATTGTAATTTTTTTACAATTAAATGGAACTTTGGAAGATGAAGAGCAAGTTAATGTGAGGCTTCCTGAAGCTACTACTTGTTGATCCCACCTAACACTAACCTACGTTGGTTTCGTTTTAGTTAATTAGTGTTTTGATGTGGGTGAATAGGTTACTTGGTTCATGCCTAGGTGTTTTTCTAAGTGTTGATTGCATGCTAATTTGGAAATTGTTGATTTCTATATTACAAAAATTGTCACCTTCTCACTTACTATGTTGATTATTGTTCCTGCGGAGAACAAATAAGAGATGTCAGACATAAATGTCACCTTACCTCAATCCATAATCTCCTTAGTAGGCTTCCTTCTGGCTGGCATATGCTATCTGCTGGTGTCTTGGCTTGGACCGGTTTGGACCCAAGAGGGGTTACCTACGAAGAAGACTCTGATGCTCAAGTCAGCAAAGAATTCTCAGAAAAGTCAAATCTCGTGATTAAGGGATTAATGAATGCATACCTTTAATTGCTGGGGTTCATGCGTATTTATAGCTTATTAATTATGTCTGGCCACGTCATAGGCTGGGCCTTTGTTTGGGTCGTAAGTGGGCTTGGGCCAAGCCTAGGACCCCTAGCTCGATTATTGTGGGCTTTAGAAGCCTTGCTAGTAATGTTTAAGTCTACAAAGGTCGTCAAGTTCTCGTTTCCTCTTCTACAGTAGACGGTTAAGGCCGCCTATTCTCGTCCGTTTGATTTATCTGGTAACTATTCATATTCCTGGGGGTTATGTAGGCGGATTTTGCTGTTATAGTTATGTTAGGTCGCCTAGGTGCGGTACAATTATAGTTAGAACTGGTATAAAAAGTCTTTTCTTTATTACAAAATTGTCACTGCACCAACTTTCTATGTCATTTATAGCTACAATTGGTATAGAAAGTCTACTACTTTATTATGAAATTGTCATCACATCGATTTCTATGGTTGTTCTATTGATAGCTGGCATTATACGTGACTTATTATGCTGGATGGATTAGAATTGGCATAATAAGTCGTCATAGAATGTTGATTTCGCACTAGTGTACATTTCGAGAAGAAGAGTTTAAGAGCATACATGTCCTCTTAAAAGTTTCTTTCCTATTTGCTTTCCTAAATTAAAAAATACTTGGGATTAAGGATTTTGGAAATTTTGTCTTTCCATTTTCTCTTGAGTATATTTGCCTCGTACCTTTTAAGAAGAAGTCTTTCATTTTTTCATGCTCAAAGAGTCAATCATGTTTGTCCTAGTCGGCATCGCAATGGGAACCACCATGTTTGCAACAAAAAGGGGAAGAGGAGAAACTTTTCAATGTCACCCTACAGAGAAAAAGAGTCTATATAACTCAAAGATTATTTGTCTCTAATGCCAACAACCTTTTTACTTACTAGAGGGTTTTTTTTTTTTTTAAGGAATCATGAAAAGAAGAAAAAGTAGAAAAATAAAGAAAAAGAAAAAGAAGCCATTGGGGACATACCTAAACAAAAATGACAATGAACAACAAAGGAAATGACGAGTAGAGAAGGGAAACAAAAAAAGACTCTCATAAAAGTTGGAAAAGTAGAACGTGATTGAAACAAATAAAGTGAGAGTGATATTTGAATGTAAGACAACTAAAATGCTTCAAATGTTTAGTATTTTGCATGAAATGATGAGACGCTCAAATATTATGTCTTGGACCATCGTGGCATCAAAAGTCATGAAAAGTAAAAATATTAACCTCTTAAGTGATGTAATGTCTCATAAAAAGAAATAATGCATTATTAAGGATGAAAATGATTCATTAATGGATATTTGGAATTACACCATCATGAGACACATCATAATATAAAATTTGAATAAAATTGGTCACATGAAAGATCACAAAGCATCATCCTTAAAAGATGATTGTGAAAATACAACTTCAAAACTAACCAATCAAACTA
>Ga0214542_1010982_pt1 | contig 12745 bp, 17 predicted proteins | sample CNSS1metaG_FD_160096 | JGI IMG/M metagenome (GOLD analysis project Ga0214542, IMG submission 160096) | Root nodule microbial communities from cowpea collected in UCLA plant growth center, Los Angeles, California, USA - CNSS1 | ecosystem: Host-associated > Plants > Roots > Nodule | place: USA...
ATGATTTACACTTTCAGCAGAAAAATAAAATTGAGGTTTTTGTTGACAACCAAGCAGCAATTGCAATTGCAAATAATCCAGTATGTCATGGGAAAACAAAACATTTCAACATCAAGCTCTATTTTTTGAGGGAGATGCAACAAAATGGAGAAGTGAACTTAGTTTACTGCAAGTCTGAAGATCAGTTGACTGACATGTTTACAAAGCCTTTGCCTTTCAACAAATTTGAATTATTGAGGAAAAGAATTGGAGTGTGCAACAGTTCCTAAAGCAAGGAGGAGTGTTAAATATCTGCTTTTTGTAACTGCAGATCGTTGTTTAATTTTTTAATTAATTAATAGGTCTTCCTAAACTTTAGGTGCAAGTATGTCTATTATTCACGTTCCCTGAAATCATGCTTATGTGGTTACTCTCAGTTTTATTTTTTTATTATAAATGTATTGCTGCTACGTTGAATAAAACAAGCCATTTCTTCATATCAATCTCATAATACTGTACACTTTACCTGGTTCTGTTTTTTTCTTCTCCCGATTAAATTATTTCCCTTTCAACTCCAACACTTTATTGTTGAAATTCCTTGTTTGCTTACTTGTTAAATTGATGTCCTCCTTCGTTAATACTTGTGATATAAGGATGCTTTGGAGGTATTCTATGCCATGTTTGTCTGATTTTTCTCTCACGTTTTCAAGAAAACACAAACTATCAAAATTGGCAACAAAATTATGAAGTAAAAAGATTGGTAAGGCGGTGTACCCGTCTTTGAAATGATAACCAGACAAGTCAGCAACTTGACGGAGAGCCATCTTCCATTTCTGCAACTTCTCCTTATCTTTGAACCATTTCTGTTGCTTGGTCAATGCTTCTCCATAACTCCCTTTCTGGTGTTTCACATCTGAAGGGCCCACCTTATAAAATACGGGTATAACAAGTAACCCGTTATCTACGATGAACATGGTCAAAAGAAAAAGAAAAAGGAAGATGTCTTCTTATCTTTGTCTAAATTATCTGTAAAACTAGAAGTCGGAGATAAAATAAATATTAAAAATGATTTTGCTAAAAGAACTAATGTTTCAAAAACCGAGTTTATTCTAAAATGTACTAAAAAAGATCAACAATGGTTTATATTAATTTTAATAATTTAATTAGTTAAAAGTAATATTACTCTCATCTTAACTCTACTTGTCTTTCGACACTTCTTCTCCATCTCATGGTCACTCGCTTAAATATATTCTCTCGTAATTGGTAATTGGGAGATCAGTACAGACATCACCAAGGAGAACACCAATGAGATTTTCTGTTGCGCCTTCTTCGAATCTATTGCTTCAATTATTTTTTTTTTTTTTTGTGTTTTGGAATTTGTTGATTTGGTGAATCTGGACAATTAGTGGTTCTATTCGAATAGGCACAATCGAAGCAGTTCGGTCCTTGTTCGTTGAAGCAGTGAATGGAGATTGATTGGAACAGTGTGTTGTTATCGTTTCGCCTATCTTGTGATTCAATTTCCGGCGGTTCTGGAAATTTTCGGTGTGAATGTAATCTGCACTAGCAATCATTGCGTTCGTGACATATTTCTTGTGGAGGAAGCTGAATTTTGAGCAAATATGGATCCTTTTGCCTTATGTTTTACTGTGGTGCCATTTGTTCCCAATCTGTCCAGGTGAAGGAGATCACTTCATATATATTTCATCACATTTATTGATAAGGTATGCACTCCTGGTCATTTACTACATGGAAAAGCTTCTTCCCAAACGCCAAAATGTTTTATTTATTCGATAGTCTTTGATTTTAGATAAAAGTATTTAATTTCAACTTTTTTTCTTGATATAAATGTTAATTAATGTTTTAAAAATTGAACATATATGTTGTACAAAGTTGACAAAGTATATATAAATAAAAACAAATAAATTAATTAGAAGTTATTTTTTTATGGAAACCTTCATGCTAAAATTAAATCTAAATTTGATTATTTCATTTTATGAAAATTTTATTAGTTACTCATACAATAGTTTTATAAATTAATTTAATTTTTCGCTTATGGATCTTATTTTTCTAGCAAATTTAAAACCATTCCATATGATGAGAGTTTAACTTTTGTAATGTCATTCAAAAATTTAAATAAGTCAATTCCACGTATCAAGGTATGTTCCCAAAGAAAAGTTAAGAGGTTCACAATTTGGTTGATTAGAAAAGTTAATAATTTAGATAACTAGATAGAAAAAAAAAACGCTTAAAACCAGAAAGATTGAAAGCACGAAGTCATGAAGGATTTTGAAAATATATGTTTTACAATGTAAAGCCAAATAGAGTTGTGATGAGAGTTGTAAATAAAATGAGAGCTAACATAAAGCGAAAGAAGAAAAGAAGAAAAGCTATAAAGGATAATCGTATCTTATGTCCTCCATGCTCCTCCTTTCCGTTTTGACTACATGGATTCCCATTCCTTTAATGAGTGAGGTATCAAACATACCTTGATACGTAACCTCCACATGCTTCCACTCTTCTTCTAAAGGCATTTCCATCAGATCATCTTGGAAAGGTAACACTCGTAGATCAAAGAGGTACACATGATCCAATTCCACAATCCCCTCTTCTCTCTTCAAATAATAACTATAATCATAAGAGCCTCGAAGTAGGCCATTGATTAACACCATTGGTTTAACTAGTTCTGCATATTCAGGCTGCTGTAAAGATAAAATAAGAAGACAAACAACTTTTGCGGGAAATTTATTACGAAACCAGAAAGAAATTGAAGGTCCCCGACTTTGTTTATCGAACCATCTTGGGATACTTCCTCCTGGAAAGATAAAATCAGTCTCTCTAGCCTCGTGAAGTTGCTGCTAGTCACAATTCATCAACAATTCAGCAAATCAACAATATATTATCAAACCAAATTCATTAAAAACAAGACAAAAACCTGATTTAAGAACATGCTTGAACTCGAGGAAGTCAATGATCTACAGTCTTTCGCCCTGAACTTTCTCAACTTTGGTGGAATCCCTCTAATTTCCTGTAGATACTTGCAATAACTCACATCAAGATCATCCAGGTGCTGAAATTCTTTGATGCACTCAGGAAGGAATGTGATATTAGTTCCCGATAGGTTTAAAGACGTCACTGTGGTCAACTGCGTGAAATCTGCTGAAAAAATATCATCATTCAGGTCGCAATACATAACCCCAAACGAACGTAGATTTGAAGATATCGTTGAGCCCACTTCTTCGCCATCTTTTGAATTTATCCATTTCCACTCCTTGCATTCAAAAACTCTAAAATGGGTCAATGCAGACGTCAAGATATTGCTATTTAACCGAAGAAAATGACATCCTGTCATTTCTAAGTATCGGAGTCCTGTAAGATTTTGAAATGAAACCGGCAACTCTTTTATCATGGGAAGTCTAACCAAACGAAGTTTCTTTATTTTTCCCGTCTTTCCTAAGATTTCTGGAAAATTCTCAAGACTAAAACAGTCTGAAAGTTCTAGTTCTTCAAGAGAAGGCAAGTTGAGAGGTGGAAATCTCTTAAGCTCCGCGCACTCTTCCGCAATCAATATTTTAAGTTTAGTCAGAAAACCAACTGAGTCGTCTACTGCAATTAAACTCGCACATTCTTTAAAAGAAAGCTTTTCCAAATTTGGGAGATGAGATACGTCAGGTATCTGTGTTAAAAGATTGCAGTAGTCAAAATTCAATTCGGTTAGATTCTCGAACTTCTGCAAAGAAAACAATGAGAACAAGAGATAAGAACATAATGAATAACTTGGAAGTGTATTTACAAATTTGATTTTCTGACACAAATGAGGTTATTGCCTTTTTTAAATACAACTTCAATAAGAAGTCGTATCACTACGACTTCAGGAAATTGAACAAACTTCGATAGAGATTCAGTTCGTATTCAAGTGATACGACGTCTTATTGCTGAAGTCGTCCGAGATGACTTCTCCTAACTGTACTTTTTTAAAAAGTTGCCTATTTTCGTAGGGAATTATCTCATTTGTGTAAGAAAGCCTACAAATTTACGAGATGAGGAATATATTCCGTAAACTTGCCTTTGATGAGCCAGGGAATTTAAAGGACGTAAAATCACTATCAGGTAACTTGCATATCAAAAGTTTGTTCGGATCAAAATTCGATGGAAAACAATTTGAAGGGTATCCATGCCATTCCAATACTCTCAAACTTTCTGGAAAACAATTGGGACCTCCAGAAATTTTGCAATTTCTAATAATAAGTGCTTTAAGGTTTTTCATATTTCCAAAGGCGTTTCCATTCCAATCCAGTGTTTCTACTTCCTTATATATCGAGATATCAAGACATAGAATCTCAATCATGCTAGTTTCCTGTTAATGCAAAGAAGCACACATATCAAGTAGTTTTGTGTAACAAATCCAGAGAAATTGCAAATCATCTAGACAAAAATAACTAGGATAGAGATATATGATTAAAAAGAAACATATATCAATTTGAGAAACAAAACCAATCATCCATGAGTCTCACTTACTGTGTTCTCCTTTAAAACTTGAATTATAACTTTAGGTAACGATATTCTCCTGCGCTTCCCTGACCCTTCAGGTGATTCTTGCTGGTCAATTTGTCTACCCATCTCCTCAATCAGGTCGTGTATTTCAACTGTACTCCACCAACCAATCTTTATGAGAGATTTGTCAACCAACACACTAATATGATGTTTCATGCAGTCATCATAAATAGCACCAAGAATATCTTCCACCTCTCTTAATGCATATCCTTTGAAGCAACAAGCTATGTCAAGAAAAACACTCTTCTCTTCTCTCTCCAGACCCTCAAAGCTTACTTTAAGTATCTCTAAGATTTGATTGTTAGGAATTCTTTTATATTGATTGATAGCAGATTTCCATTTTTCTACACTTTTTCCAGCCAAGTTAGAACCTATTACTTCCAAAGCCAATGGAAGGCCAGAAGCATAAGTTACTGCATGATTCAAGACCTCCACGTAACTTGCATCAACCTGTTCCGTTTTGAAAGCTTTCCTTGTAAGCAACTGAAGAGCATCATCTTTGTTCAATGGATTGACCTCATATGTTTCTTTGACATGATGAGATGCAAGCGGTTGTGTATCTCGAGTTGTGATGACGACCCTGCTGCCAGGACCAAACCAATCTGGGCTTCCAGCCAGTGCCTGTAACTGCTCGCACGTGTCAACATCATCAAGAATCAAGAGAACCTTCTTTCGCTGCAACCTTCGTTGTATCATTGAAATTCCTTCGTGCTTACTTGCTAACTTGATGTCCTTCTCTCCAAGTGTTTTTGAGAGAAGAATGCTTTGGAGGTGTTCCAGCCCATCCTTGTTTGATTTCTCTCGCACGTTTCCAAGAAAACAAGAACAATCAAAACAGCCAGCAATCAAATTATAAAGTGCTAAAGCGAGTGTTGTTTTTCCAACACCGCCCATTCCATGGATCCCTATCATGTGGAATCCATCACCACATTCAACATTTAGAAGCTTCCTTAGTCGAAGCACTTGTGGGCCTAGTCCAACAGTGTAATCCGCATGTAAACGAGCAGGATTAATCTTTTGGCAGACCTGGTCCACTACACTCCCAATAAACTTGTATTCGTACCCATCACTATTTCAAACAAAAAGGTTTAGTGAAACTAAAATTGTTATGAAATCAGAAAACGTTAAAGAGCTGTAACACCAAAATAAAACAGACAAAATAAATACCAGTACCAGTCCTTTTTACTTTATCACTACCTTACTGTTCCCACAAAAAGGTTTATCATTAAATCGAATCTGACAAGACAAAGGAAACAGAAAATAAAATCCTAAAAGTATTTAGAAAAGTCCCAGTCAAATATTGAGGCATTTTGTCCATGTCTTAATACTTGAAATTTGTATGGTCAAGGTTACCACGAATTTTAACGTTAAATCATAAGAGAGGTAAAACATAATCCAAGAAAAATTGTGAAGTAAAAAGATTCGTAAGGTGGTGTACCAGTCTTTGAAATGATAGCCAGACAAATCAGCAACTTGACGCAGAGCCATCTTCCATTTCTGCACCTTCTCCACATCTTCAAACCTTCTCTGACGCTTTGTCAATGCTTCTCCATAACTCTCTTTCTGGTGTCTCACGTCTGAAGGATCCACCTTATAAAATACTGGTATAACAAGTAGTCCTTTATTGTTGCAGTCAAGGATGACTACAAGTTCATCCAAGCAGAAGGAGGAAGAAGCATAGTTCTTAGAGAGCACAACGATGGCAATCCTAGACTCTTCAATTGCCTTCGCAAGTGCTGGTGTGATTTCCTCTCCACTCTGAAGATCCTCATCATCGATGAAAGTGTGAATTCCTCTGTCACACAGAGCTTTGTAGAGATTGCCGGTGAAACCATGACGCGTGTCTTCCCCTCTAAAGCTGAGGAACACATCATATGTGAATGCAGGGGAATTTTGAATCGCCATTGGAACAAAATTTAGAGTGATAATGGTGTGAGCGTGTTGGACCTGTAAGTGGAATCAAATGAAACTTGGTATAAATATGAAATTGGAAGAGGAAATAAAGTAGAGTGAAGTAGCAAACAGCAATTAGCGTGGGTTCCTGTTGTACGTTAAAGAGTAGTCAACACAATAATGCTCAACTTATGGTCATGTTATAAAGATAATATACTATAAACTCACATAATTAACCAAGTTGGTTGCTTTACTTCATTTTCACTCTGTTAATTCTATCTATCCAAATCGTTCAGTTTAAATTTATTTGTTTGATTAATTTAATTTTTTAATCCACATTTGTTCATAATGGTTTTAAAATATTTTTTTTGCACTATCTCTTACTTATATATAGAATAACAGTTTTTTTGTCACATTTATTACTTACTATTGGTTTTTTAGTTTTGTTCTCAATCTTAATTTTTCTTTTCTTTTTACTTTCGTACTATAAAAATATTACACATTTATTTTGACACTGTTTGTAATTACTTTTCTATCAATTTAAAACTCAATCTACCGAATAATATTTTAGAAAATAAAAAATAGTTTATCTCGACTATAAATATGGGTATATAGTACTAATCAATTTCGACTACGGCAAGTACACGTTAAACAGAGTTGTTTCTGTAATCAATTTCCATCTTTGTCGGTGAGAAAACAGAGTTGTTGAATAAAAATGTTGAATTCGACTACGGCAAGTACACGTTAAACAAATAGCAGGACCACTGAAGCTTGAGTCCATGTTCATGCTAACATATAATCATTTTTCAAACTTGGACAAACTAAAGTAAGATTTAATAAATGCCTCTTGTCATTGCTTGTAAACTTTGTGTGGAACTTTGTCCACTCTTTTTTATGAAATACTAGAATGTGATTCAAATACCATATGAATTACGGCTTATTATTTGAATTTGTTTTAGTGAGTCTTCTACAAGTAACTCTTGAGTCTTTGTTCGGTGAATAACAAGATTTCATTTCTCTCTTTCACTTTTCTCTTCTCTCTCGTGTGCTATCTTATTGTTCTAACACTTTTTATGCTTTATACAAATTAAAAATACAATATACGTCCTATATAAAGTCCTTTTATATGAGTACAAAATCACCACTCTTGCTAACCTTTGTAATACGTTACTAAAATAAGTTACTAACAATTGGCATCAGAAAGCATTATTGTTGAGGGCCTTAAGAGTGGAGAGAAAATACACCAGTACTTGTGAAGAAAAGTCCAAGATTGCCATTAATGTGCTCTCTACAAACCATGTTTCTTCTTTTTGTTTAGATGAACTTTCAATCATTCTTGATTCTCTACTTTTATGTTGGTGTAAGGATCATCATATCCAATATCCTCCATGATGATGTTTTTGTCTTTCACTACATGGACTCCCATAGATTTAATCACTGAGGTCTCAAACACACCCTCATAGGTAACCTCCACATGCTTCCATTCCTTTTCTAAACCCGCGTCCATCAGAGCACCATGGGAAAGAAACCTCCGCAGATCAAAGAGATTCGTGTAATCCGATTCCAACATCTCCACTTTTGTTTTCATAGGATTAGAAAGACATTTTCCAACTTTTCCATTGATGAACACCATGGGTGTAACAAACATGAAAGAGCACATTACAGGTGCAATAAGAAGACAAAGAACTTTGGCAGGGAATTTATTTCGAAACCAGAAAGAGATCAAAGGTCCATTGCTTTGTTTGTCCAACCACTCTGGAATTCTTCATCCTGGAAATATAAACTCAGTCCCTCCCACCTCGTGAAGTTGCTGCTGATCACAATTCACCAACAATTCATTAGATGAACAATATATTATCAAATCAAACTCATTAAAAACAAGACAAAACCTGATTTAACAGCATGCTTGAACCCAATGAAGACAAATTGGTGGAAGCCCTCTAATTTCATGTAGATTCTTGCAGTAACTCACATCAAGAGCATTCAGGTGGTGAAATTCTTTCATGCATTCAGGAAGGAATGTGACATTACCGTTAACCAGTCGTAACTGTCTTACTTGAGCCAACTGAGTGAAACCTGCTGAAAAATATTCATAGTGGTGATGCAACTGACAGAAAAAGCACCTCAGGACAAGTTTTCCTGCTGTCCAGATCTCCAATATCTTGGAGTTCAAAGAAGCAAACGGTGGTCGCCCTCTCCACTTGTGAAGTAGAATACATTGCTGCGTGCTCTGCAGCTTGCCAGGCACTATGGCTCACGGCCTTACTCAAAGAATTGAAGATGTTTAATGATGACACTGTAGAATTACTAGTGGATAGCAAATCAGCTATTGATCTAGCCAAAAACCCAGTGTCTCACGGAAGAAGCAAGCATATCGACACTAAATACCATTTTTTGCGAGATCAAGTTAGCAGGGGAGGTTGGTTCTCAAGTGGGTAACCAAAGTCCCACATCGAGTAATATGAAGAAGAGAGCAGCAGAAAAATACTATAAAAGTAAAGAGTTGGTTTTAGAGTTGTCATCACAACTCAATATGTCTCTTGGGTGTATAAGGGGTTTGGGTAGTTGTGTGTGATTGGAAGGTTTGCAATTTTTGCCAGAAAAATTGCACTATGAAGGGTTTACAATTTTGATCCACAAAAATTGTACTATGAAGGGTTTGCAGTTGTTGAGTGGTTGTGGATGCAGGCCTTGAGGTGCCGAACCACGTTAAATTTTCTGTGTGCTTAATCAAATTGAAGCATTGCAGGACTGAACTTCAATTAGCTGATGTCATGACTAAAGCTTTGAAGCACGAGAGGTTCATTGAGATGAGAACATCCCTGAATGTTCTTGATTTCCATTTGTAAAAGTTTTTTTAATCAGAGAAGGGTGTTAGGTTGTGATTTAAAAATCTGTTTTAGTTTGTTCGGTGCTGACTTGTATATAAGTCATTCTTTACATTCAGTTGTGCATTGCTCACCATTAGTGTGATTAGACATTTTCACTTTGTCTAAATAAAAATATTCTCAGAGCAGCTTTCTTTTAGCGGTGCCTCTCTGTTCCAACAGCAAGAACCCCAAAACGATTGTACATTTGAAGATACTGTTGAGCCCACATCTTCTTCACCCTCTTTTGATTTTACCCATTTCCACTCCTTGCAAGTAAGAACGTAGAGCCTAGTCAGTTCAGGCATCAAGATATTGCCACTTAAGTGAACAAAATCACAGTTCAAGTCTAACTCTTGCAGTCCAGTAAGATTTTGAAATGAATCTGGTAATTCTTTGATAGGAAGTTTAAGCAAACTAAGTTTCCTTATGTTTCCCATCTTTCCCAATATTTCTGGAAAATTCTCAAGACTGAAACAATACGAAAGTTCTAGTCTTTCAAGAGAAGTCAAGTTGAGAGGCGGAAATCTTCGTAGCTTCTCGCATCTTTCAGCAATTAGTATTTTGAGTTAGTCAGAAAACCAACAGAGTTGTGAACTGAAACTAAACTCTCACACCATTTAAATGAAAGTTTCTCCAAGTTTGGCAGATTAGATATGTCATGTATCCGTGTTAAATGTTTGTAGTAGTCAAATTTCAAGACGGTTAGATTCTCAATCTGCAGAAAAAATAATAAGGAAAAAAAATAAGAATCAATGAATAAATTTAAATGCATTTATCAATTAACAATATCAGGAAAATATATTCTTTAAATTTGCCTTTGATGAGCCATGGAATTCAAATGATGTAAAGCAACTGTCAGGTAATTTGCATATGACAAGTTTGTTGGGATAAAAATCATATGGTAAACAAGGTGAAGGATATCTGCACCATTCCAGTACTGTCAACTTATTTGGAAGATATTTGGTACCTTTGGAAAATTTACAATTTCTAATAATAAGTATTTTGAGGTTTTCCATGTCCAGGAAGGCCATTCCATTCCATTCCACCACTTCTCCTCTGTCAGATGGGGAGAGATCCAGACATACCATTTCAATCTCACCTGTTCCCTGTTATTCCACAAGACAAATCAACCATAATATATATGTCAGACTTCAATATAAAGTTAAAGAAAAAAAACACAAGTACAACATGACCATATGATAGACAAAAAAGGCGAATCAAGAAGAGAAACCTAACCATTCACGAGTCTCACTCACCTTGTTGCATTTTAGAACTTGGATTATATCTTTCGGTAACCATAATCTCTTGCGCTTCCCTGGTTCTTTCGGTGATTCTTTCTGGTCAATTTGTCTACCCATGTCCTTAATCAAGTCGTGCAATTCAACTGTTCCACCCCGACTAACCTTTATGAGAGATTTTTCAACCAACACCCCGATATGATGTTTCATGCAGTCATCATAAAGAGCTCGAAGCATAATCTCAACCTCTGTCAATTTATATCCTTTGAAGCAACAAGCAATGTCAAGAAAAACACTTTTCTCTTCTTCCTCCAAAGCATCGAAACTTACTTTAAGAATCTCTAGGATTTGATTGTTAGGAATTCTTTTATATTGGTTGATAGCAGATTTCCACTCTTCCACACTTTTTGCAAACAGGTTGGAACCAATTACTTCCAAAGCCAATGGAAGGCCAGAAGCATAAATTACCACTTCATTTAAGACCTCCACGTAACGAGGATCAACATGTTCCGTTTTGAAAGCTTTCCATGTAAGCAACTAAAGAGCATCATCTTTATTCAATGTCTTGACCTCATATGTTGTTTTGACCTGATGAGATGCAAGCAGATGTATATCTCGAGTTGTGATGATGACCCTGCTGCCGGGACCAAACCAATCAGGGCTTCCAGCGAGTGTCTGTAGCTGCTCGTACTTGTCAACATTATCAAGAATCAAGAGAACCTTTTTTCGCTGCAACCTTTGTTGTATCATTGAAATTCCTTCATGTGCTTCTCTTCAAGTGTTTTTGAAAGAAGGATGGTCTGGAGGTGTTTTAACCCATGTTTATTTGATTCTTCTCTTACATTTTGAAGAAAGCATAAACAATCAAAATCATCAGCAATCAAATTATACACTGCTACAGAAAGTGTTGTTTTTCCTAACCCACCCATTCCATGGATCCCTATCATGTGAACATCATCAGATCCAACATCCAAAAGTTCCTTGACTTTCAGCACCTGTGACAGTAGGCCAACTGGGTAATCCGCAAGGATTTTAGAGGTAGATTTAAATCAACCTTTTTCCCTTATTTATCTTGCTCCAAATTTCACATTAACTTTACAAGATTTTATAAATCACATAAACTTAGAAGTACAAACGATAGGTTTTGGACCCGATTGGATGGGTGAAAATCTACATTTAGACATAACCTTGATAGGAAGAATAAGTAACCATATTTCTTCCATGTATAGAATAAACACTAGACCATTAGAAGAAGCCATTAGCTCTTATGGTACACAATTCTTACCAGCCCAAGCCTTCACAAGAAGAAACGAAGGACATTTATGGCAAACACATTTACCCAGAGAAGAAAATAACCCAATTACAACCCCTTCATCTGCTATATTACACAACAGGTCTAGAGGACTTAGTCTAAGTTTTGTAGATTACACAAATGTACCACAAATTAACTTAGAACAAGATAGGTTAATTGAAAATAGGTATAGCACTTCAGCCATCCCTGACAATGAACACATTTCCATGATGAATATCATACAATACGAAGATGATGAAAATGATGAAATGACTGATGAAGAATGGAATCATCATCAGACAATTATAGCCATGTATAGACAAGGATCCTTGGATCCCTATACAAACACAAATATTGAAAATATTCATGACGAAACAGACTATATCATAAATGAATTTCTTGATAGTCTGCATTTAGAAGAAGAAGATAATTCTTCAGTAAAATCAGAACCTCTATCTGCAATAGGTCTTATCAATGAAAGTATAGGATCAGTAAACCCCAACAGTTACCAACTGGAACATGTTGGTACACAAAGTTATTCTACTGGATTCATACCAAGAGAATCCCCAACAAATGTCACTTTTACGGACAATCAATATACAACACATGGAAAGAGACTTCCAATAGAACCAAACTTCTCATTGCCTAACCTTTTATTAAACATAGGAGGAATTGACCCTCAATTACTACCAACATACATAGAACAATGGACTGCTACCGTAATTCTTGATTATGGTATCCATTACGAAAAAGAAGTCCAGTCTTCACAAGACATGATTGCCAAAGGCGAAACCTCACTAGTGCAGAATTTCCTTTTTACCTCGCCTTATATGCCTCGGTTGGCCAGGAACCGAAGCATATAATGGCGCGGTGGCATTTTTGCAATTTCAGCCAAGTTTTATGCCTCGGTTCAGCTAACA
>Ga0214542_1010989_pt1 | contig 12737 bp, 5 predicted proteins | sample CNSS1metaG_FD_160096 | JGI IMG/M metagenome (GOLD analysis project Ga0214542, IMG submission 160096) | Root nodule microbial communities from cowpea collected in UCLA plant growth center, Los Angeles, California, USA - CNSS1 | ecosystem: Host-associated > Plants > Roots > Nodule | place: USA...
CGTCAAATTTGAATTACAACAGACCGGTGACGGTATGCGGCCTCCGTTCAGGCTACAAAGCGCGGCGGCGCACAAGGATACTCTCCAAAGAAAGCATTCAAGTCATTCACGCGCTTAAACTCGCCAAATCCCCGGACCACGTTCTCGACGCCAAACTCTCACGCCTTTTGAAACCCGACGCCTTAAACCTGTTCGACGAATTGCTAAGACAAAACGAACTCAGTTTATCCCTCAAGGCAATTCACACTGTCTCTTTCATTTTCAATGATGATGACTTTTTTTTTAATCTAATTTTTTTAATTCAATTTATACCGTAGGTTTTCCACTTCATTCGCGAGGAGGTGGGGCATGATACGCTGCTGCAACTCTACGCCGACATGATTCTGTTGCTCGGAAGAAACATGAAAATCGACATGGCGGAGGAGCTCTTCTCTCAAGTTTCGGAGAAGGGATTGAAACCGGACACAAGGATGTGCGGTGAGATGATTGGGGCGTATTTGCAAGCTGGGATGACGGAGAAGGCGATGGAGATATACGGGTCCATGAAGGAATGGGGTTGTTCCCCCGATAAGTTCATTTTCACTGTACTCATCACAAATTTAGAAAGAAACGAACAACAGCAACATCAACAACTGGTGGAGTCTCTCAAACAAGACTGTTTTCACTATGTGGAGTTTCCTGATAAATTCCTTCAACAACTTCAACAAGATAAAGTAAGATTATACATACGGACATCATTCGTGAGCATATATATATATATATATATATATATATATATATATATATATTTTATGAATAATTATTATTATTATTATGTGTTTTCTTTTGTGTTCAGCCCAGAAAGAGACGTGTGGATCTTGTATGAAATTTTGCAGCTTCTGCTTCAGGGTGGTGTTGTTGGCTCTTGTTTACACAAAATTGAACTTGAATTGAAATCTTAGGTTATAGTGATCAGTATATGCTCTTGGCATGTAAAAACATTAGTAGTAGACTTGTACCTCATAAATATGATGATGTTTTCACGTGTTATAAGTAGTGCTTGTGATATTGATTTGAAAGTTGGAGTTTTTTCTTTAGAGAATAACGTTTATATACAGTAATATTAGGGTGTGGGGCAACGAAAATACAAACAATCCTGTTGAAACAAACTTGTATTTAAACACTTCTCCTTTTATCATTGTATTACAAATCTGATTACTGTGTGGATTCCTTCTTCTTTTTTTTCAATGAGGTCCAATTCCTTAATATAATTGAATTTGAAAACCATATGCTATGATTTCTACCAAGAAATGGCAAGGAACTATGATCATCTGCTGACATTACTAGAATATGCATATATAAAAAAATTAATACAATAAAAAGCATTTCTCTCTCTCTTCTGATTATTTTGTCTCTCCTTTACAAGATATTACAAGGCAAAATACAGGTAAAAATTGGTTAAAAAAATTAGTTCATCTCACACTAAAGGGGAAAAAGATGGGATGTGAAGTGAGGAAAGAACCAGAAAACTGAGTGACTAAATACAGAAAAATCACAACTGCTTCCTTGCTCAGTTAGCTAAATGGCTGGGACAACTGTTGAACATGCTGTGCCACATAAACGCACGAGAAAGTACCATCTCCAGCTCCTGGTGCGTCCAATTCTTTGTTGGAAGGTGTTGAAGGAACATAACCAATTCTTGGAAATCAAGCCTCTGGAGCTGCTCTGACCACTGATAAAACAGTCATAGAGATTAGACCATGTTCATTCTCTACAACACATAATCAATATTACTGATAAAACAGATAATATACGTTTATTCTAAAACGGCTATGGTAGAAATGGTGACAGAAATAGAAAACATAAACAACCTAATAAACCGTACTTGCGAAAAGCATAACCAGAATGTGTGCTTTGAAGTGAAAGCAGAAACCAGAGAATACATTTATTTAACTAGCATCTAAAACGTAAGATTATACTATATTATAACAGTAAGAAAACATAATAGATCACAATTGTGTTTCTGCTTAAAAGAGGAGCAAGAGATTTCTAAAATAACACAATCATCTCTAAAAAGGGATTTCTAACAGCATAAAAGTGGTGCAAGAGACAAGTGTACTCTGTCAAAAAAAAAAATGAAAATCATAATTACCATTACCTACTGCAATGTACAAGAGGGAAATGGACCAACAAATACTACCCCTCGGTTTCTTCGCTACAGGATGAAATTTAATTCAAATAAGTTGTATTGGTGAAAAGGCCAAAGTATGCTGACTCACCGTTAGAAGAAAACTGGCAAATATATACACAAGGAAGTCTGGTAAGGCATCTCCTTCAGCTAGATACGTGTCCCAAAGACGTGTGACCAAATGGAAGGGTACCTAATTGCATAAATCAGAAATCAGAGTCAACAAAAGCATAAAATTATGCCTATTTTTTTGTAGTTTAGAATTTCTCTACTGACTAAATGTACCAGTTCTTGAGGCTTGATGTGCAGCCAATTTATAAAATATGCATGCACTTCTTCTTGGGAAAAGACTATCGTACTTTATGAGAAAAAAAAAAAGGAGTTGAAAGCAAACCTCTCGAATTAGAAGACAGTTGAACCAGCGGAAAGCAAATTGAAGAAACTCCAGTCCTTGCTCCTCCATATGGCTTGAAACAGGATCTGGTGGAACTCAAAATTCAGTATCGGATTCAATTTGAGATATTCGAATCATAATATACTCCACATTTCAAATGTCAGTTATCTTTTTAAAGAAATTTTGTTTCATTTTATTAGTCAGTTCAAAAAACCAAGTCATTATTTACTCATTTTGCTTTATCTTTCAATTTTATTCTTATTTTCTCTCGGTATAACTGCAAAGTGAAACAAGAGAGAGCATTAACATAGAGTGACAGGATAATTAGTCAAATGTGGTTATATTTTTCTAAACATTCAAAAGTGGAGTCTTTAAGTTCATGCAATTATTACTTGAAGAAAAAACAGCAGTCCTGAGAAAAGGTTACCGTCAATCCTCCTGACCAATTCCTTCAACTTAAAAACAAGCCTTTGAATTCCTGGTTGAGCAAATGTATAATGATCTTGCATGCCATCAAGCAACTTTGACAAACACCAATAGCAGTCGGCCTCTACATTAGAGATTTGATCCGAAGATAAACCAGACATTGACCAATTATCTATGGCCCCTTCTAGGTATTCTGATAGGAAAACAACTAAAAATGGCGTGACAAGGTCATTTATCCCCTGAACATATCCTGGTCAACCCACTAACCCATCAACTTGTGGTGGGTCGAACCAAGTTACCAATTTTTTTTTACTAGTTGAGATGAGCTGACTCAATTATAACTCAACTATGATGAGTCAAATCGTGTGAGTCAAGTTAGCTCAGTTTGACGCCTTATTTACCTTCACCTATTTCTTTTCAAAATGAGTTAGTTAGCAAGATATACTAATTAATATTTTAAAATAATGTAATATACTTGCGGACTTTGTAAAGACCTAGAAATGATATTTGAGAATTGATAGTGGTTTAAAGATAGTGATACTCGATTATTTTAATATTAAAATGTTTAGTATAAATATTTTTTATAAGCGAGTTTAATTATTTTAAAACACAATCTCTCTAGAAACCACATTTCTAAAGTTCTTCGACTTCTCTTTAGAGTTATTCCTCTCTTCTCGCTTAATTAAATAACTGAGACCATAACATTGATCCTCACGACGAGCTCTTCAAATTGGACTGCTTAGTTTCACCGTTCGCATAAGATGAATTTTGGTCCTTTTTCTTGGTCTATTTCTATTTTCTGTCTTATATGAGTCTTCTTTCACTTCCATGCGTCTTTTTAGTCATCAATATAAGTCTCTATTAATTAATAGTCATAACAATTTTTATCTGATAATTCTTATGATGTTTCAATGAGTAGATAGAACATCTTGCAAATTGAGAGGAGTTTCGCTGGTTAGAGTCGTATGGGTTGCTTGGTCAAGTAAAGGAAGCTAGATTGTCGTTCAAATTATATGTTATAATTGTTTTTTTGCTAAATTGTTTGATTGCATGTGAAAAATGTGGTTAGGTAGTGTCATTATGGTACACAATAGGTGGTTGATTCATGAATTGATAATTTGGGTTGTTGCATGTAATGTTTAGGCTATGTTTTTGCTGCTGGATCTGTTTTGTTGTGTATTTATGAATTTGGTGATAAATGGGTGTTAAAATGGTTAGGTTTGATTGAAATTGTTGTTGGTGTTTGAACGACAAATTTAGAATCAAAACAATTGGGCAAATTGGTACAAGTCTCAAGACATTCAAAACTATTTTGAACCAAAAACCCAAAGGTGGAAGTATCCCATTTGATTAATAGGACAAATTTAGTTTTCTCATTCAATGTTGTGTTGTCATGCCATTAAGCAACGCCTAGGGAGTGCTGAGCCCTATTCCATTCGCAAAAATTCAGATTTTGGGTTTGTTCCAAAGCATTGAGTGGAGAATATCACGGTTGAGTGCCACTGCTTGAGACCACTCTACTACTGAGCACCAAAAGGGGGTCATTAGCGGCAAATTTGCAAAATGATTGGCGTTGAGCACCACCTCTGAGCGCCAACCCTTTGCTGGTTTTGTTATCTTTTTAATTGTTTTCCTTGTGATTCTGATGATTGATGTCATCGATATCCATGGCTTTGATGGTTAGAGTATTGATGTGAAAATATTGTTGTGGACATGTATGAGGATGGAGTTTAAGGAATTTCAAGAAGAAATTCTTTGTGGTGGTGAGTTTAGTGTATGCATTTATGTATGTATGTCACTAAGGAGGTATCTTGATACTCTAATAACCATTCACACTCAAATAGAGTAGTATGAGTTATGTGGTGAAATTTGTAGGAGGTCATAGTCACTAGACTTCTTTGGTCCTAAGCGCGAAGGAAATTAACCTTTTGTGTGGTTGGGTGATATAATCCCTTGAAGCTAGGCTCTGTAGAGCCTCAAAACCACCACAAGTGCACACCTCTAGTGAGACCTACGTCATTGGCATGTATCCGGATAATTGAGTTTAAGTTATCTATTTTGTGTACATATACATTCTTGTACTTTATCCATGTTTAGGTTAATTTTTTTGTACACTAGTTCACTGTTTGTGTGCTTTGTGTTTGTTTGTCTCTTTCATTTATAATGATCACCATATTGGTGTGAGCATATGAAAATGCAGGTTTACAGACACCCCTGAAGGATGAGGAGTCATAATTTAAAATAGTGAAAGGTCTCAGAAAACTTTAGTAGTGGTTAGTTTTTGTATAAAGCTTTATTGATTTTAGTTTATTTATATTAGTGTTATATTTTATAGTTTCATCATTTGTAAGACTATATTAATATATTTTATTACTGTTTTAAATAATATAATGAAATATTTTATTTTATTAGTTTTAAGTTACTAAAATGAGAGTACTTATTCTTAAACAAAGAACGGTGAAAAATAACAAATATTAATGGGTTTAACTTATTCCCATTTGCTTGTCAATAAGAAATAAGTTGAAAATATAAATTTTATAAAATACAGATAAAACATAATTTATTAGTTTATTCTTTCTAAAAACGAAAGGGTATATATATAGAGAGAGAGAGGTAAAACTAATTTCCGAATAATCTAATCTGTCCAAATAAAAAATAAATTTGTTAGTTGGTGTCCATGTATAAGTTTCACAACTGTTTATAAACGCAGTTTTATAGATTTAAATAAAGGAATGTATACAATTAATTTTAGCTTTTGATTTAAGTAAAGTGAGAATTTATAATCAATCATAAATTTACAAAAGAATTATAAATTTATATTAAAAATTCTCTTCCATAATTTAAAGACAAATAGTCTGTTTTTAATTATTCATATAATACTTTTAAAATATGTTTTATCTATATATGTTCATTACATTAATTTCTTATTGATACACTTCATCCATTTATTCTATGTAAACCTAATTCATTGTCAAATTAAACTCTAGTTAATTAGAAGGAGCTGTTTATTTAATGACATTATAATCAAAACCTATAGCCGAGCTACATTTTCTAAATGTCAAAATGGCCTCTCTAGTATTAATGAACATTATTAATTACCAAATAATAAAAATTAATAATGATCAAGGTGTAGGTTAGGATTAGGTAGAGTGAAAGAAAATACATGTTATATATTTAGCTTAGGCGTGTAAAAAAACGTCAAAATAATGTAACAAAAAAAAACTAATTGTTATTCTTTAAACTTGTATAAACCAGTTTTAACTTTGAAAAATACATAAAAATTAATTTTAACTCATTAATTTTCTGAACCATTATGACTTCATTTCTGTATAAATATATGAAAAAAAATTAAATAGTAATTAATTTTAAAAACTAAAATAATTAATTATTATATTGATTAAGTAAGATACTATTTTATAAATTACAAATAATTATTAGTATCTAAATTATTTCATATTATAAATTAAAATTTATAATTAGTTTGTAAATTAAATTCTAAATTTATCTTTAGCATCAACTAACAAAATTTTAGTTATTTATTATTATTGATTCTAATTTTTTTTAAATTTCAAATTAAAGATTATTAATTTCTTGAAAGCTAAAACTTTGTGTGTGTATATATATATATATATATATATATATATATATATATATATATATATATATATATATAACATACTTTTTATTTTAAATTTGTAGCATTGATGATTTTAAAATTAACTAAGAAGCGTGCTAGGAAATAAAGAGAAAGAATAATTAAAGTAAAAAATAAAAGTAACCAAATTGAAAAAGGACAAGAAAAAAAAAAAGTGTTTGTGTTGCTTTGGCATGTTGTGTGTACCATATGTCTTATCCAACTTTTTCTCTTCATCTTCATCATGCTCATCATTCTAGTCAGATCATGTGAATTGACTTAGTTCTAAAGGAACCTGCATTTAACTTTTTCTCATGTAATTTTCTAATTATTACCATTCACATTAAAGTTATCAATCACCAAAGGACAACAAAATCATAAACAAATGGAAGAGCCATAAAAATAAGCTATCAATTTCATTTTTAATTTAATGGTAAAAAACTAATTAGTACTAATGTAATATATATACAATTTTGTTTGAGTTTTACTCATGTCAATTATATATTTACTTAAACATTATCACATAGGGAAAATAAGTGACATGTGTGTTAGTTGTTACCACACATATACAACTACAACTTATCAAGTAATTTATTATTATTTTTTAAATAAATAGCTTTTTCAAATATAAAAATATTATCATATTCAACTAACTTTTATAAAGAGTTTTCTTAGAATTTTAATTGCTTTTAAGATTTTTAAATTTAGTTAAAATAAATATTATAATTTTTATTAATAATATTTTATCACCAAAAAATATTTTATTAATGTTAAGTTTTTATGATTTTTTTAATGAACCTAATAAAACAAATATTTTTTCAAACAATAAAGAGAAAGAATTAAGGGTTCTAGAAAAAAAACAAAATTCGATGTTGATTATTAATTTAACATTAATATTTACCTTTCCAACTCCTAACTATTTGTTCTAATTTAATTGTAAGTCTAAGTTTAAATATAAAAAAAATTGAATACTTTATAAAAATGAAAAAATTCACAAAATATTTTAAGATTTTGGATTAGAAAATATGTTTCGACCTAAACCATACTCGCTTTTATAATAATATTTGCTAACATAATTCTAGCTCTAAATCAAGATTTTTAAAGTCATCCCAACCTATCATAATCACAATCATAGCCTTATATATTAATTAACTTCATTGATATTTGTTCACATAAAAGACCATAACAAAATAACAATCACATTGTAGATACAATGTATATGCAGAAGAATAAATACATTAAATAATGATTTATATATACAGCAACTAAACTTGACTTATTTATCTAAATTTTGCACTACTTTTATGAAAGTTAATCTAGCCTAATTAAAATGTTGTGTGAAAAACTGCTTTACAGAATTATATTTTTAATAAAGTAAAAAAATACATTATTAATTATCATTCTCTTGAAATTATGCGAGACATCAATATGAAAAAGATATTAAAAACACATTTTCTTGTTTTCTTTTTAATATACTTTATTGATTAAAATTTATTTTTAATGATAAAATTTATTGAATTTCACGTTATATTTAATGAATTTTTGTCCTAATTTTATGATTTGTATTAAAATGAATGTAATAAAAAAAAATGTTATGTTAACCAATGTCTTGTTACTATAGTATAGCTCTCTTTTTTCTTCACTTAGTCATTATTACTACTAAAAAAACACTTTATATACGTTACTTATCATTTCTAATACTAATAAATAAAATTTATGCATGGTCTATATAGACCACTCGACGAAATTTATGTGATTTGACAATTTCCTAATTTTACCAAATCTATTTATAGATAAAAATATATAATCTATAAGCTCCAAAATTTTACTAGTACAAGAAAACTTTTCAATTTTTACTTTTTCACAAGCAAGTAAATGTAAAACTAAATTATATCCAATATCTCTATATATTTTTTCTTTGCGCAAAAATGAAATTAAGTTACTAATTTATTTGAAGAAAATATTTTCAATCATTCATTGCAATATGTTAGAAACATTTTTTGTATTAAATATCTTTTATTAGTTTTTACCAAATAAATTAGGATAAATTAGTTTCTAAAGTAGTTTCTAACTAATTAGTGACCAATTATAACTTTTTATTCATAATAATGATTATTTTAGTAAATAATAACTTTTAATTTTATAAATTGATATTTAAAGGTCACTATAATGATTAACATCTTTTTGTCAATAAAATTAATTGTTAATAAGGAATTTTTTTAATATAAACACAAATTTTTTATTTTTAAATTTATTAAGATAATATCATTAAATTTTATCACTACATTTAAATTATAATTTAATATTATTATTGTATCTAATATATTTCAAAAGATGTTATCTTTTAATAGACTGTATGTAATAATAATAATAATAATAATAATAATAATAATAATAATAATAATAATAATAATAATAATAATAATAATATATCAGGTGGATTTTTTTATGTTCACATTTATTTTTTTAGTTTTATTCTTAATTATTATTTTCAAAATTAATTATTTTATAAATAATTTACTTTTAATTATTCTGAAAACCTCTTTTGTCTTTAACAATTATTTAAAAGCCTCTTTTGTGAACATAATTTGTTTTTTCAATTTTACTTATTATTTTAAAATTTTATAAATAGTTTACGTTTAATCGTTATACTAAAACTTCTTTAATAATTATTTTATTTAACAAATATTTTAAAAAATAATTACACATTCTAAAAATAAATATTATTGATCTTTACTCAAATTTCTATAAAAATTAAAAAATCAAACACAGGTCATTCCTATGTCTTTGCAGCTAATAATAATAATAATAATAATAATAATAATAAAATGTATTAAATAATGCACTATTAAATTCTGTGACAAATAAATTAACAAATTATAGAGACTAGTATTGATCACATGCTAGTTTTACCATTATTCACTAGCTTGCACTGTACATGGTTAGGTTACTACCATTTACATCTATTTTTTTTATATAGGCAATCATGTTTAAGTTCTATTATGAATAACAAAACTCTTCTTCTGATTATTTAGCAAAGGTGTGTTGTATACATAATATATTTATGATTCAAAGTCAAAAACATTAAGTCTAAATTTGTGGTACAATATTTATGATTGATGAAATTTTTATAAAAAGTTGAGTTCCAAAATTAGGAATCTCCTCTTGCTATATAAATATATAACTAATAAACAGAAATAAGATAAAAATTAATAGACATAACAAAAATTGAAAGGCATGCATGAATATTCAAGAGAAAACTGAAAATCAATAGGTTTTACTGGTCAACATTTTTCTTCTTAGATTCCACTTGTCACCATCCATCTACACTAACTTCTTTCTCATTGATATATCCCCACCCTTTGCTCCTCTCTAAAGAAATAATCATTGCACACTATATATATAAAAGAATATGTAAATAATATATTAATATATTAAACTAAATTATTAATTTATGTTAAATAAAAATTATGTCCGAAAAACCAACGTCTCATGGTTAATGTTTGACATTTCGGTTATGTGTTTGTCCTCCATTTGCTTTGTTCATGTCTTAGAAGTTAACTAAATTATTGTATGAGTTTAAAAGCCTAACTACAAACTTCAAACATTAAAGAGACTAAAACACAAACAAAAATAGTACTAAAGAAATATATACGACTTTTATTAACTTTAATGAAAAATAAATAAGAAAATACTAGAAATAATTCCAACTATATATATTTCTTTTCAACTCAACTTTTAAATTAATTGGTTATTAACTAGTTTCACATTTAAATAAATACGATGTTGTTATTCTTAGGGTGTATTTACTTGTCAATACCGATTTGAAGGAGAGGAAGATGATGAATTTGAGTGAATTTGAGAGTGAGATTTGTGTTTTTCACTTGAAGGAATTTAGAGATGAAAGTGAGTGAATTTAGAAGTAGTTAGAAGTAAAGTTTCTCAAAGTTTGTGAGTGATTTAATTGATGTGATAAATTAAAAATTAAGTTTAATAAAAAGAAAAACAAGATTATCAAAGTGTCCTTGATTTTGATAGTAATTTAATTATAATTAGATGAGTTAGATTTATTTTATAAAAAAACAATAAAATGAATAAATTAAAATAACATATTTAAATTAAAAAAATATTTTAATAAAATAATTAATAATTAATAATTAATTTTTCAACTTTTATTTTTTTTATAACAATTTTAAAATTTTGGGTATTAATTATTATTGTAAAAATAATTTTAAAAATCATATTTTTATATTATTATCATAATTATGCAACATTATTAATAATGATTTGCGTCATTAATATACATAAAATTGTGAAGATAATAAGCACATTGTAGATATAAAAGTGAATGATAAAGTAGTCATAACAAGTGTGAAAAAAAAGTGAATTTGTGAATTTTTTTCATCACACAATTTAGCAAATAAATATCAGGCATCTTCACTATTCAATTCAAGAATCTTTGTGTTGGGGTGACTATTCCAAATGAACAACATTTGAAATTAATATACATAATTTGGGTCATTAATATATATAAAATTGTGAAGATAATAAACACATTGTAGTATATATAAAAGTGAATGATAAAGTAGTCAAAACAACATATTGTGTGAAAAAAAATGTGAATTTGTGAATTTTTTCATCACACAATTTAGCAAATAAATGTCAGACATCTTCACTGTTCAGTTCAGGAATCTTTGTATTGGAGTGCCTATTTCAAATGTACAACATTTGAAATTAATATACATAATTTGGGTCATTAGTATACATAAAATTGTGAAGATAATAAACACATTGTAAGCCATGATACCATGTTAGAAGTGGGTTTTAAGCATAACTCAATCCCAAAACCGGCTTGTAAGATGAGGTTTGCACCTCATATATTATGAATTAGCCTTATCTCTAGTCGATGTGGGACTTCCAACACACCTCCTCACGCTGAGGTATATTCATCTCGTGCGTGAGCAAGAAATTAGTGGGTGATCCGTTAGCGACCCGATATCGGGTGAAATGTCCAAGAAAGTTCGCTGGAATAGGCTTTAACTTGACTCTGATACCATGTTAGACATGTGTAAGCCATGAGAGAAAGAAAAAAAAAAGGATGCGTACAAAAAACGCATAAGAAAAGTTTGAGTGAAAAATCACTCAAAGAGAGCTTACTTGCTTATTTATTTATTAGAACCTTTGTTCAATATATAGAGTATAATGTTACATCATATAGAGGGAAAAATAAAAACCAAATAAAAAAGAATATTTGATAATAATAGAAGAGAATCAAATATATGATATTTCTATCAATATAAATAAAAACAGGAGATATATAATATCTTTATCAATATATATAAAAGTGAATGATAAAGTAGTCATAACATATTGTGTGAAAAAAAAAATGAATTTGTGAATTTTTTTCATCACACAATTTAGCAAATAAATGTAAGACATCTTCACTGTTCAGTTCAGAAATCTTTATGTTAGAGGGGCTATTTCAAATGTGCAACATTTGAAATTAATATACATGATTTGCGTCATTAATATACATAAAATTGTGAAGATAATAAGCACGTTATAGTAGATATAAAAGTGAATGATAAAGTAGTCATAACAACATATTGTGTGAAAAAAATATGAATTTGTGAATTTTTTTTCATCACACAATTTAGCAAATAAATGTCAGGCATCTTCACTGTTCAGTTCAGGAATCCTTGCGTTGGAGTGGCTATTTCAAATGTACAGCACCAAGAAAAGATGCTCCTGAATTAAATTGAATTAAAGAAACGAAAAATGAAGTGAGGGCATAATTATAATCTTACTTGTATCACCTTCAAATCTATGTTCATGAAAGATAATGGTAAAATGAAGGAATCTTCTTATTACTTCTTTCTCCCTCTCTCCAATCTACACAAGTGAACAGGTGTATCTCCAAATGGGTGTTCTCCCTTCCATGTGAACATGTGAGCAATAAATACCTTGAAGTAAACAATGCCTAGGGTAGGAATAAAAATAAAATATAAATAAAAGAATATTGATAAGTGACATTATTTCACATACTAACCCAATACACTTTATTGTAATTTCTAATACAAGTATATTTATTACTTCTGTAAAAGTAATGTTATCAT
>Ga0214542_1010993_pt1 | contig 12733 bp, 7 predicted proteins | sample CNSS1metaG_FD_160096 | JGI IMG/M metagenome (GOLD analysis project Ga0214542, IMG submission 160096) | Root nodule microbial communities from cowpea collected in UCLA plant growth center, Los Angeles, California, USA - CNSS1 | ecosystem: Host-associated > Plants > Roots > Nodule | place: USA...
GACCAATGCACCTAGTACATTCATGAGACTCATGCACCATGTTCTTAGAGAGTTCTTAGGGAAGTTTGTTGTGGTGTACTTTGATGACATTCTCATTTATAGTATGTCTCAAGATGACCACTTACATTATTTAAGGAGTGTGTTAGAGACCTTAAGGAAGGCATCCTTGTATGCTAACATGGAGAAATGTGTGTTTGGGATGGATCATGTGATCTTCCTAGGTTTCAAAATAAATCAACATGGGGTCCATGTGGACCAAGAAAAGGTGATGGCCATCAAGGATTGGCCTCCACCAAAGAATGTGAGTGAGCTTAGGTCCTTCCATGGGTTGGCTAGTTTTTATAGGAGATTTGTGCCAAACTTTAGCACCATAGCCGCCCCTCTCAATGAATTGGTTAAGAAAGGTGTGGTCTATAAGTGGGGCAAGGATCAAGAAAAGGCTTTTGAAACTTTAAAACAAAAATTGATCAATGCATCACTCTTAGCCCTCCCTAACTTCTCCAAAACTTTTGAAATTGAGTGTAATGCATCCAGTGTAGGTATTGGGGTCGTGCTTCTCCAAGAAGGACACCCCATAGCCTATTTTAGTGAGAAACTCAAGGGGAGTCACATTAACTACTCCACCTAAGACAAAGAGTTTTATGCTCTTGTGAGGACTTTGCAAACTTGGCAACACTTTCTTCTTTCAAAGGAGTTTGTGATACATAATGATCATCAGTCACTCAAATTTTTGAAAAGCCAAGGCAAGTTAAACAAGAGACATGCTAGGTGGGTAGAGTTCTTAAAGAAATTTCCATATGTGATCAAACATAAGCAAGGAAAGACTAATATTGTGGCGGATGCACTTTCAAGAAGGCATTCCTACTTTCCATTCTTGAAACTAAATTTCTTAGTTTTGATCACATTAAGGAATTGTATCCAAAGGATGTTGATTTCTCCCCCATTCTTAGTGAGTGCCACCAAGGGGCTTACAAAGACTTTTACCTTCTTAATCAATATCTTTTCAAAGGTAAGAGACTTTGTATTCCCCAAGGTTCTTTAAGAGTCTCACTCATTAGAGAGGCACACGAGGGAGGTTTAATGGGGCATTTTGGGCCAAACAAGACTTTGGAAGTCTTAAAGGAACACTTCTATTGGCCTCACATGAGGAAGCATGTAGATAGGCATTGCAAGAGTTGCATAGCATGCATGAAAGCCAAGTCTAGAGTCCAACCCCATGGTCTTTATACTCCCTTGCCTATCCCTTCCAAGCCTTGGGTTGACATTTCTATGGATTTTGTCTTAGGCCTCCCAAGGACAAAAAAAGGGTTTAAGAATTCGTGGTCGAATTCTCTCCAAGAAGGGGAGGATGATGAAGGCGTGACCCACCATACCACCTCCTTAGAAGCTCCCTCAAGAAGGATCACTAGAAGCATGTCTAGAGGGGAGTCTTCTATTCCATCACCTTTATCTTTGTTTTGCACTACTTTAGTTTGAATTCCCTAAGTTGGTTTCTAGTTGACTTATTTTGGTTGACTTGTTGACTTTGACCAAGATTATATTAACTTAAACCAACATGTTAATCCTTGTTTGTCTTGTTGTGTAGGTAATTAAGAGAAAGTAGAGCATGGCTAGGTGGCACATGGTGATTTGAGCACATGGATGAAGTGAAAGAGAGAGGAAAGCATAAAGCATAAAGTAAAAGGCATAAAACAAGTGTACCTATGTACCTTTGGTCTCCTTTGTTTTTAGCACACTTTGGCCATTTTTTGGAGACATATGAGACACATTCTTTGTCTCCTTTTGTGCTAGAACGAAATTAGCCTTGTACACACCATAGTTGGCTCTTTTGTTCTCATTTTTGTTTCCTTATTTGACGTAGTTTCTAAAAGCTAGGGTTAGGTTTTTGTAGAGACATCCTTAGGTATCTTTTATTTGCTTAGAGGCCCCTAAACTCTTCTATATAAGGGGCGCTCCTAGACATGTAAAGGGGTTGATCATTTTGTTATAAACTTTGTGTATTCAACCATCATTGCCATAAGCTCTCCTTCCTAGAAGTGAGCTCACCTTTGCCTTATCTTGCTTGCAAGTGGCGGCACCATCACTCATCTCTAGGGTTTGGTTGGCTTAGATCCCCCCTATGAATGGTGTGCTTCTTCCATTGTTCATCTTCTATGCTTTCCATTTTTATTGTTTCTTCTTTCATTTTGCTCTTTAAGTATTGTTATTTCCGTGTGTGTTTTAAGCTTGAATCCAACTCTCTTCTTCTTTTCATGAGCTTGAGAAATGAACCTTCACATCTAGATAGCTTGCTATCTTAATGTCTAGTGGGAATTTTGAAAAAGCTTTCTTAAACAACTTCACCATATTCATAACCCTAAAAGAAAACAAGACAATCCTTCATCAGGAAAGGCGAATAATTGGCGGTGAGGATCTTGTGGTGGAGGAAGAAGTTACAATGCAAGTGGAAGCTGACTCTACTGCTAAATGATTTTATTTTGATCCTATTCTGGCTTTTGAACCTAAGTTTGAAATAATTAGCACTTTAAATATTTCATGAAAATAATTGTTCCTTTGCTTTATTAATTTGGAATATATTAGTTGGTATATGCTACATGTGTTTGTTGCTTTTAAGATATCACTTTTGATGGCTATTTTTATTACCTGTTTTTATTCCGTATTATATTGGTTGATAAATATTTGACTGCGATATTTGATTTGTGGTCGCTTACTTATGTTTCGGTCTGCCAAGATATGCAAGATATGTATTTTCGAAAAATAAATTATTTAAGGGATATTTATGAATTAAATAAGCGATTGTGATAATGTGTTAGAACTAGACCATGAGCTGAGTAGGTGATGGGAAATTAGGATAACGACGCGTGTGTTTGACTAGGACCGCCTACTTTAGTAGATGGGAGGGAACTAAAGTTTTCATAGCTTAAAAGTGTTCGACTAGGATCGCTTATCTTAGTAGGCAGTAAGGAACTAACAAATTTTTGTAGCTAAAAGTGTTTGACTAGGACCACTTACTTTAGTAGGCTGCAGGGAACTAACAAATTTTCAGTTTAAAAAATGTTCGACTAGGACCACTTACCTTAGTAGGCTGTAGGGAACTTAGAGAATACAAGACAATTTTTCATAAAGAAACTTTGATTATTGATCGTTTTGGGTGCCTCGTTAAAAACTCCCTAGCCAAAACCCTTCTTAGGGAAAAAATGTCGAGTGAGGAAAAAAAGTACACTTAGGGTTACAAGTATGTTGCCTTTAGCTAAAATAAAACTTGAGGTGAGACACATTACACGTGTTAGGTATTGGATCTTCAGATAGCTACTCTAATCTATATGCGCCTCCACTTACATCTTCACGTACTCTATATGGACCATCCTAGTTGGCTAAAAACTTCCCGTCTTTCTTCCTAGCACTGCTTGCCATTCTTAATACTAAATCTCCTTTTACAATTGTTCGTGGTTGAAGTTTGGAATTGTACTTTCTCACGGTTCTTTGCTTGGCCGCCATGTTTCTAATTTGTGCCTTTTCTCACAGCTCTATTGCTAAGTCAAGGCTCGTGTACAGACTTCATTGATTCGTTTTGTCATCATACCCCTGCCTTCTCAAAGAAGGTTCCCCAATTTCAACCGAGATCATGGCTTTCGTTCTGTATACTAGGTTGAAGGGAGATTCAGGGGTGGCAGACTGTGGTTTGTGTAACATCCCGGTAGGATATTACTAAAAACAAATAATAATTAAACAAGGCAGAAATAATCACCTCATTTATTAAATAATCCATTTCCCAAAAACACGGGAAATTTTCAAAACATTTAAATTTAATATCCACTATAAATAGACAAAATACTCATAATTCTTCCTTACAATTTGAAAATCCAAAACAATAATTTAATTACATGAAAACTAAAGGAAAGCATTTATAAAATCCCCTCGTACTCTGAGCCCACTCTCCGCCACTAAGCGTCTCCTGGCTCACCTGAAACATTATCTGCTCCCGGATAATAAATTACCCGATCATCGCCACACACAAACAGATAGGGTGAGCTATGCACATAAACATAATTAAATATGAAATAATCCCCCAGCCCATTCATAAATGTTTATTGGTTTCCAAAAACACCCACTTTCCCACACTTATAACCAATATGAGTTCATGCATGTACTCTAAATCTGGGATTTCATGTGCTTCCACGACCCTCCTCGCTCGTGGTCCAACCTACAAGCCTATCCTGCTTGTAGTCCTGCTTCACGGACTCTCACACCCGTTCATCCGAACTCCTCGCTCGGACTCGGACATGCATACCCACCTTTCCTACTATGAACTCCCTCGCTCATAGCATTCTCAAGTTGAGCATAAGATGAACTCCCTCACTCACTTATCCCAACGAGAGTACCTCCTGTGAACTAAACTGTTCACATTCTGCATGCGGTCCACCCATCACGAACTCCTCGCTCACGACTCAAACCAAGCACATCCCAAATCCTAAGGACTTAGTCCTTCAAGTCCAAACACCACAAACAAATGCATATAACTTCCTATATTTAGGAAAGAGTAGACAAACCAGCTCATAAAGCACACACAAACATAGAATTCACAACATTCTCGCTTAAGCCAAGGACCCTCGCCCAAGCTAGTCCATCAGCCTCGCTCAAGCTAACCCGCCTCACCTGAGCGAGTGTGTAATAGTGGTTGCACCACACCATCTCGCTTAGGCGAGCCCTGCTCGCCTGAGCGAGTCATAGATTTGCTCAAAACACACAAACCTCGCCTGAACGAGAATTCGACACAAACTGCATCAGACCATAACGAGACCTCGCTTAAGCGAGCCACTCTCGCCTAAGCGAGAGTATCTGTCGCCCAAAAACCAAAACCTCTCGCTTGGACGAGAAGTCGCGCTTAACACGTATAGGTCTCATCGCGACCTCGCTAAGGCGAGCCATTCTCGCCTAACCGAGAGACCAAGTCACTCAACCTTGACACTGATCGCCTGAGCGAAAAGTGCGAGCCAAAATCCAAGATGTGATTCTGCAACTTTCGCTTAGGCGAGATGGACTCGCTTGGGCAAAATTTGCAGAGTTTCGTCTCTATTCATGCACACAAATCACCAAAACCATGCCAATTTACAATGTAATCATTCTCATTTAATCTGTTTCATCAATCAAACCATAAGCATAGACTTTAATCATGTTTGAATCCCCAAAACGCAAGGTTTGGCCATAAACAAAAGCAACAGTACCGAAACCCTAATCCAATTCATATAAAAAACCCCAAAGAGCTTTGTACACAACATCCAATCCACCAATTCTCAATCACAGTGCATATAATACCAATTCATACCACATAGAATCCAATTGAGAATAGAAAACTCGGGAGCACATGCAAAATTCGTATACACATAAATTTAGCACCCCTAACTTGTAATTCTGGAATGAAATTTGGAAAAAAATAAAGTTCCTTGTTCACTAATACTTTGCTTCAGCCCTTTGCACACCCAAAAATCCCCTCTCACTCTCTAATCACGTTCTCCTTATATACTGCTCCTGCTAGGTATTCACTGCCTCTTCACCTTCAAGTCAAAGTTGCTTCTTATATAAAAAAAATAAGGATTAATTCAGGTCTATCAAGGTTTGAACCCGTGACCATACCAATGCCCATTCAATACACAACCATCCAACCAACTCATCTTGAGTGATAATTATCAAAATACTATGATTATACTATCACTCACTAGGCACAAATATATTATCAAAAATAAGAATAATCCAAACAACACATAAAAGGCATACCTAGGACTCGAACCCAAGTCCTCTCACACAATTAATTACTCTCAACCGCTTGAGCTAGTACTTTTCCACATCATACCAATTAACATTTAATGACATCAATGTTCCCTCCATCTACATTTATTAATTAATTATTTAATTAATTAATTTCCACAGGTCTTACCGTTTGCATCTGTACGCCTATAGGACCTCGAATAACTCTTCTGGTCACTTTCCTTTTGACCCATCCAGCCTCTTGCATAGTTCAACCATGATTACTTTATTGGTGACCTCTACTTGCCCGTTGGTTTGCAGATGTTCTACTAAGCTTGTGACATGTTTGATTATTAGGCTAGTCTAGAATTTTGAAAATTCTTTGTCTATGAATTGTCGTCCATTATCAATTATGATTGTATGCGGTACCCCATATCGGCATATTATATTTTTTCATAAAAACTGCTGGACTTGCTATGCCGTAATGGTAGCTAGTGATTGCGCCTCAATCCATTTTGTGAAGTAATCAATTCCTACTATGAGGAACTTGACCTGCCCTTTTCCTAGAGTAAACAGCCCCAAGATGTTCATCCCTCACTTTGCGAATGTCCACGGGGAGAGTATGCAATGTAGTTCTTTCTGCCTTTGGTGAACAAGATTGTCGTGCTTTTGGCATGACAAACATTTCTTAACAAAGGAGTGACAATCCGCCTCCATGGTTGGCCAAAAGTATTTGACTCTTAAGATTCTGGCCACCATTGTTCATGATCTAGAGTGATATCCGCATATTCCTTCGTGAATTTCTCTGATAACATATTCTACTTGTTCCTTTATTATGCATTTTAGCAGAGGTTGGCTATATCCGCGTTTATACAAATCTTCTCTAATCAATGTGTAACGTGCTACACTGGGATTGGGGGATGTCAATTTTTAAGTATTGTTTGTATGGTGTCATCCAGTTGTTGTCGTTGGTATGCAAATTCATACAGGTATTGGCCGTTGATGGTGCCGTCAACGTTTGTTGTAATAAAGACTTGTATTTTCCCTTTTTTGTAGTGCGTGCCAGTTTTGATAAAGCGTCCGCCCGGGTATTGTCCCCTCTTGGTATGTGTTGTATAGTGATCTCATCAAAGCTAGAGCTCATGATATCCCGGACCAAGTGATAATAATGGAGTAGCATGGGGTCCTTAATTTGGTATTCATCGTTGAGATGTCCAACTATAAGCATGGAGTCAATTTTGTAGGCTAGTCGGCGAACTCCTACTTCTCGTGCCAATAGTAGTCCGACCAAGATAGCCTCGTATTCAGCCTGGTTGTTAGAGGTTTTGAAGTTAAAATGGAGGGATTTTTCAATGAGGATCTGGTTTGGGCCTTCTAGGATGATGCCAATGCCTACTCCATTCTCATTAGAGGATCTGTCAACATATAAGGTCCATAGGTCCCCATCTGGTGCATGTTGCAGATCGTTGACAAAGTCTAATAGGCACTATGCTTTGATGGGTCCCTGTGGTTCATGGCATATATTAAATTCTGATAATTTGACGGACTATGATGACACTCTCCTTGCTAAATCAGGCTTCTGAAGAATTTACTGGATTGGGTAGTCGGTTTTGACAATGACCTGATGATTTTGGAAGTAGGGTCTAAGTCTCCTTGCTGCATTTATCAGAGATAGGGCACACTTTTCTACCATCTAATATCTGGTTTCTGGATCTTGTAAAGTTCTGCTGGCAAAGTATACCGGGTGTTGGACGCCCCCTGCTTCCTGTACTAAGGCGGCATTAACCATGCATTTTGTTGCCGTGATGTATACTAGTAACGAGAAGTCGACATCAAATTTTCGTAGAATAGGATGGGATGCCAGGATTTGTTTTAAATCTAGAAACATTCGCTCACAGTCCTCCCCCTAAGAGAACTTGGTAAACTTTCGTTGAAGATTAATGATGGGGCGTGTTTTATCCGCTAGTTTGGGCAGGAATTTGGATATAGCTTTAAGCTGACCTATCAGCCATTTCACTTCTTTAATAGTTGTTGGACTTCACATTTCACTTATTGCACTGCACTTTTCAGAGTTTGCTTCGATTCCTCGATGGGTGAGCATGAACCCCAAGAGTTTGTCGCCATCTATTACGAAGACACATTTTTCTGTGTTTAAATCTGAGGTTATGCTTTCGTAGTGCTGTGAATACCTCGACTAAATCCTTGGAGTGCTACAAATGGCTAGGCGATTTTACAACCATGTCATCAACATACACTTTGACGCACTTGCCCATTAGGTGGTGAAAAACCTTATCCATTAGTCTTTTCTATAAAGGCAGTTTTAATCATGTCAAACGGGGCCATAGGTATATGGTTGTAGCCTGAGTAGGCGTCTAGACAACTTAGTACTCAGTTTCTTGTCACTCTGTCCACTAAGTGGTTGATATTGGGTAGCAGGTATGCATCCTTGGGGTAGGCTTTATTGAGATTAATGTAGTCTACGCACATCTGCCATTTGTCATTGGGTTTCCTTACAAGGACCACGTTAGCCAGCCATGTTGTGTGTTGGGCCTCATCAATGAACTCGACTTCAAGGAGTTTCGTCGCTTCAACTTTGGCTGTGAGCTATCTTTCCTCTCCCAACTTCGTTTTCTTCTGAGAGACGTAATGTGCTTCCTTGAAAACTGATAACCGGTGGATGACTATTTGAGAGTCGACCCTTGGTAAGTCTGCTGCGAATCAGGCAAAGAGGTTCGTGTTATCCTTTAATGTTGATTCGATTATGACCTGGTTGCCGTTAGTTAAACCTAAACCTAGCTGGAGAGTTTTTCCTGGTGCGACCACAAGGCCTTTGGTTTCATCGACCGGTTGAATCCGTGAATCACACCCTACTCTTGGGTCAAGGTCTTCTCTTGTCAAAGAGACGCCTACTCCTTGTTCTCGTTCTATGTTGTTGGCAGTTAGAATCGACTCCTTTGGCCGTTGACTTGCAATATAACATTTGTGTGCGAGTTTTTGGTCGTCGTGGATGGTGATGATGTCGCCCAACGGGGAAGGGAACTTCATGGCTAGGTGGAGAGTTGACACCATTGCTCCTAGAGCGTTCAAGGATGGTCTTCCCAAAAGAACATTGTAGGATGTGTTCACTTCGACTACTATGAAGCGAATATGGATGGTCTTCACCTGGTTCCCTTTTGGAATATTGTGTGTAGGTCGATGTATCTGCGTGTGCAAATCCTTTCACTGGAGAATTCGTATATAGGCTCGTCATGCGGGATCATGGCCTCGATTGGTAGTTGCAGCTTTTGATATGTTGTCCAGTAAAGGATGTCAACAGAACTACCTTGATCCCCCAATACTTTTCTAACTGCGAAGTTTTTGAGCTCCATAGTGATGACCATGGGGTCATTCTGGTCCTAGTATGTACCTTGGAAATTTGCGTCTGTCAACATGATGGGAGGAATCCTTCGACGTCTATGCGCGTGGGTTATCGCGTTGGTAGAATGAATGCTTATAAGGTGATGCTTTCTAGCTAACGTGGTTGCGCCCCCTCCTACAAAGCCTCTTGTTATGGTGTTTATTGTTCCGTAGAGTGGGGTTCGATCAACAGGGTTGATATCGGTGTGTGTCAAAGGATGTTCTTTGCGCTTGTCTTTCCTATCCCTTTGATCACGTTGGCGGCCTGCGTCTGCTCTCCGGTTATATATTTGCCGATAACTGCTTTTTTCTTCTCTCTTTATAAACCGCTTTAGGTGTTCGGAGCATATTAGTTCCTCGATCTTTTCTTGCAATGCTTTACATTCATCCGTTGTGTGACCATTATTGTAGTGATATTTTTAATACTTGGTCATATCTGTGTTAGGCGGGTTGGGAGTTTTTCGAGGGGGGGGGAATGAGGTCTGTTTGCAGGGCTTCTTCAAGGATACAAGAGCGTGAGACGCTTAGTGGTGGTTGACGCTCTCTAGGCCTTAGGTCCGTCCATGAGAAGGTTTTTTCTAGCTTTCGATCGGTGGGTTGTATGTTAGTGTAGAACTTAGTTCGTAATGTCTTCATCTCTTCCATATATATGTAATTCGCTACACGAAGCTTGACTTCGTGCATGGTGGTGAGGGGTGGAGGCAGACATTATTTGTAAACGGTCTGGGTTTAAGGGCTAATGCCATGCATTGAAGGATGATGTCCTAAGATACGTTTTTGATTCAGAGGGCCGCCTTGCTAAACTGGTCAATGAATGTCCTAAGCGTCTCGTCTCGTTCTTGCCTGACGTTGAGGAGGGACAGCGAGGTGGCTTGGTGAGAGTGGCTTCTTGCAAATTGGGTAGAAAAGAGGTTGGAGAGGGTGTCGAAGCAGTCTATGGAATATAGAGGGATGGATGTAAACCATTCTAGGGTCGGCCCTTTCAGGGTGGTGGGAAAAGCCTTGCACATGACGACATCTTCACTTGTATACAAGTCGACATGGGTGACATAGATTTTAACATGCTCATCGAGGTTTGTGTCTCCATAATATCGCTCTAGTGTGAATGCTTCCTACTGGCTAGGGAGGGGAGTTTCGGTGATGCCGTCAATAAAGGGGTGATGACGTTTGTGCGGGTTTGCCGCTATGAGGTGCCTATCGACGGTTTGGATGGGGGTAGGGTGGTAACTGGGAGGCACAAATGTGGGGTGAGTTGGGAGAATAGACGTATGATGGTTTGTAGTGAAGGTATTGGGAGTTGGGTTGTACTCACTTTCTTCTTCAATTGGCAGACACGCAAGGGTTTTGGACTCCACCTGAACCTATTTTTCCTTGCCTTTTAGCATGGCATCTTCCTTTTGAGCAGCCAATTCTCTTGTCTTAGCGCCTCCATCTCATTAAGGCTTCTTAAAGTCTGCGAACTCCTGGTACATTTTGGCCTGCCTTTCTAGGATGGTGGCCAGGTCTGACTGGTTTGTTGCGGCCTCCTTAGATCTTGCTTCAAGCTCCTTCAAGATGCCAACTCTATTGTGGCTTGAAAACATCATCAAATATTCTTGGATTTTTTTGGTAAGATGCTAACTCATGTCCCATGATGGGCGCCAATTGTTCCTGTGAAAATAATAATAAAGTATCAGTGAATACAAATCAATTCTTACCCAATCTTCGAATCTCTTGGACGAATAATCTTCATTTTTGCTGGGTATGTCTTCATGTCCTATTGCCGGATTGAACATTTTGGAGGTTACCTGCAGAAAATGACTCCAACGATCAAGTTAGCAAGAGCTCTTAAAAGTCAAATATTAGTTTTGGTATTAATGAATTGTGCACCTTTAATTGATGGGGTCTATCTGTATTTATAGAGTATTAATTATAGATTACCTAGATTATATGCTGGGCCTTTATTGGGCTTGTTAGGCCTCCTTTGGGTTTGTGTGGGCCCGATCAAGGCTTAAATATCAGGCTTATGACTTGATTATGAGAGTTTAACTATTATTTCCTAAGTTTGGAGTACGCGGTCCTCACTCATATGTGATATGCTTAAAGTATGTTGCTTTAACCACTATGTATATATCATCTTCCTATATAGTTAATCAATAATTTATTCAAAATAGGACTATAGGTTGGCGACTAGGACTGAGTATCTATTTATATCAGTTATATCTGCTTAGTATAGTACACATGTACTACTTCGCATATAACTATATTGTATTATCCATGTTGTATAGTAATAGTGTAGTGGGGAAGTTTTGTTTTGACCTTTTAAAAGGTTTTTTGAAATAAAATGTAATAGTGTAGTGGCTTTGCTTTTTCACTCGAAAGATTGGATATGAAGTCCTATTTTTACAATTTAATTCAGTTGGTTGGATGAACCATATTTTATTTAATGAGTAAAGTTGTTTCAGATAACTATTTTGACCGGGTCAATTTGATAAAAATGGATGGTGGAGTTTCTATTTAATAGGATGGTACCAGAGGATATGTTTTATGTTTTAAAAAAAAATTACGTGGTATCTCAAAAGGAGTGTTACAATCACCACAAACATGCTACACAGACCAAAGCAGTCTTTTATTGACTTGAAATTGGACTAGATATCATCAGCTCCAACTCCTTCATAAGAAATCCTGACTCATCCACACTTGCATATGACATAAAAGATTGTGTTGCTCCAACTCAAGAAAACCTTAACACAAGTACCCTTTACATAACATACATTTGAATGACATTATTTGGGCTAGCAACTTCAGATCCCCGTTCATTGTGAACACCCATCCAGGTGGTTAATGCCTTTCCCCCTCCTTCCCTCCATGACTATGCTCTAGCAACACTAGCATGGCATTCCATATGAGATTAATTCTTAGCAATGTGTCTCTCCCTTTGGCATATGAAACACTTCACCTCAGCCTAGGGACAATCCTTTCTCCCGATTAACCTCCACACCTGAAACATCCCTTTTGCTCATTCACATTGCACAAGAGTCGTATGATACCTTACCTTTACCAACATACGATTCCCTTTCTTGAGAGAACACCACCATACTTGGCTAGTCCTCAAAGCTTTTCATCATCTTACTCATCTTCACCAAGAGATGAACGTCTTATATACACATTGGGGTCACTACCCTCTTTAACTCTCTATCCCCAAGCCTTTCATAAGCTTTATACACCTCAAAGCCTCAAACAATGCTTCCGAGTAGCACCTATCATTTTCTCAGTGATGTTGGCTTGGCACAAGCCTCTTACAAGACCTTACCCTTACCAACAGATGATTCTCTTTCTTGAGAAAGCATCACCATACTTGACTGGTACTCAAAGCTCTCTATCATCTTAGTCATCTATATTATTTGCATCCTTACTTTCCAAAAGGGGTCATTTTCACAAGCAAAAAGTGGAGGTCTATTAATAAAAGGGTTAAATATGTTTTTGATCCCTTAACTTTCAGTGAATTTTGGAATTAGTCCATTTTGAAACTTTGAACCAATTTAGTCCTTCATCTTTTGAAATACGTGGATTTAGTCCTTTTAATCAAATTTTGTAAAGTTTATTTGACATT
>Ga0214542_1010995_pt1 | contig 12730 bp, 7 predicted proteins | sample CNSS1metaG_FD_160096 | JGI IMG/M metagenome (GOLD analysis project Ga0214542, IMG submission 160096) | Root nodule microbial communities from cowpea collected in UCLA plant growth center, Los Angeles, California, USA - CNSS1 | ecosystem: Host-associated > Plants > Roots > Nodule | place: USA...
AATATATGGAGGCTAAAGTGATACGTGGCATTGTTTTGACATGTGACACTAACAATGTCACGTCTCACACAAGAGAGACTTGACACGTGGCAACAAAAAAAATTTACAAAAAAAAAAAAAAAAAAATTTAAAAAAAAAAATGTAAAATTTAAAAAAAAAAAAACAAAAAAAAAAAATCTTTTATTAAAAAAAAAAAAAAAAAAAACAGGTCAACTATACTTGTTATTATTACCTACAAGTAACTCGTGAACAAAAATGCTGAGTATGTATTGAATAAAAACGTCCAAGATATGAAAAGGAAGATATTAAATGATTAGTTGACAATATTTACACAGTTAAGTTAAAACTATGCATCTGAAAGCATTTTTTATCAATATTACGTAACAACATTGATTAGACAAAAATCGTTTTCTCGTAAATTTCTTAAACATGAATCAATTTATGAATACCCTTCTCATGGATTGAACTCCATGATTTTCTGCGTCCAGACAGAGGTTACCAGTTGTAACTTCTATCATTCTAACATCTCAACAAAAGTTAACACTTTTTTAAGTCACAAAAACGAAAGCTCCGATCATTCAGAATTGTAATAGGAGAGATATCATAAGATTCAAAATCTGTCTGACCAAAGCTTCTTATACTATACACAGAAGTTATTGGTACATTTTGAGCAGCTGAAAAATGCATGTGATGTGAGAATTCTATGAGCTTCGACCATGAAGAGACTTGCTTACTTGTGAGGCTAAGACCATTGCCTTGGCTCTCGTGCTCATCAGCATCAATTCCCTCACTGCACGACGCTGATGTTGCCGAGCATTTTTAGCTCTCTTCGGAGCTAATCGGTTGTCCCTTTCCACAAATGCAAGTCTGAATTTTTCAGCTACTGATAATTCAGTGGAGCCTGAAGAAGATGGAGTGATGTGTTTCAAAGCAAACCTATGCACTGTCCATGTTCTGGGATCAATATCCTTGACAACTTCGTTGTCCAATATGATATCTTGCAATGCTTCCCTGGGAACCTCAGTTCCCATGAATCCAAATGGTGATGACTTAGGATTTACAACAACACGTGGGCACTCAGTAGAAAAGTCCTCCAAAGAAATTTTATCAATGTTTGGCTGCATATAAAGTAAAACAAATCACTTCTTGAAGAAATCTCAGGCAAGAAATATTTAAGCAACTTTGATCTTCCAGGCAAAATTTTAAGGTCATACCCATACTAGCCACCTGAGTGATTGTGCACCACTAGCAAGTTCTTTTGTATCCAGCTCCTCCCAAGAATCCTCCTCCACATAATCATCAAACCTTGGTTTAAATATACCCAAGCACCTCCGTGCAGTGTTGTCACTCCTTGTACACCCTCTGCATTATTAATCATGATTCATTGCCTCTTATGAGTTTTTGTACTGATGCAATCCTACTCAACACATTCTTGTATTCAGTGTGATTACAGCTTATGATTATATGAAAACCACTATGTAATAAAAGAATGAATACAACTAGAATAACTTTCAAGGTTCATATAACATTTCCTTCATGAAATTAGACCAATCTTTAAAGCCAAATTTTGACGTTATAAAATATTAAGTAAGCATGCTTTGCTCATCTTTATATACGAACGCAGTAAACAGATTCTAACTACAAAAGTATAAAAAGAATATGGTACCTAAAGGGCCCATCGAAACAAATTTTTCAGAATGACTTAAATGAGAAACGAAATACTTAAAACAACATTGAAGAAATTGCCTTAACAAAGAAATAAAACTTGAAATGGACAACACTAGATATGTACCCGCATCTCAATGTCTCCAACAAATGGCAGTGCTTCACAAGCTCAGATATACCAGTAGCAGTAATTTTGGTGCATCGGCTGCAAATAGTCTCAATATATCAAGTGATTCTGAAATAGAGAGAAGTATAATATAAAAAAACACAACGAAACCTCAAATATTTTTGTTACCATGATACACATCGACAATGTGATATTCTAATTCCAAGGCAAGTTGACCAAATAAAGGCAAATAAAATTAATAATCATCACATCCAGTAGAGTAAAATCATGAAATACAATGGAATTTACAATGAAAGAGGAAGGTCTAAGCAGAAAATTCAATCAGTAGTGATCACCAGCTTCGAATCAACTGATGATATAGATTAAACAAAAAAAAAAAAAAAATTCTCAAAAGTGTGCCTGTCAGCTGGTCCATTGCAGGGGACATATAACATGCTCTTGGAGCATCAAATAACCTTAAGAGTTAAGACTAGAAGCCAGAGCATATAGCATGAAAGTCTCATAAAACTGGAATATACATGAAACAACTAAATATTACGAAAATTCATGTTTATTTCGAGCTCGTGTATTTTAATACATCAAGGCAAAATAAATTGTTTTATTATTTTTTTAAAATGGTTATAATTCTATACCTTATATCCAGAGCTTTAATAAATCTACATACTTCAGCAGCTTTGATCAAGCCAGAATCAGAGACATCCGAGCCAGAGACATCGAGGATTTCCCAGGAAGTATCAGCTAATGCGATCAGGACATCATCATTCAGCAATTTTCTTCTTCTAGCAATAGCTGCCACCGCTATCTGTGATTAAGTGTAACTAAATTATATATTTGTATGTGTGTATAGTGCACACGATCCATGATGAAAGATTTTATTTAAAGTTCTTTTTATGTGGAATACACGCATAATCAAAGGTTTTTATCATCGGATAAACAAGAAGTGTTTAGGACAGTGAGCAGAACATAAAATTCAACTAAAGAAGCACACTCCTGTTCACCAAACAGGTGCCCCAAGAAAGGATACTTTCTCTACCAAATAAAACGGGCAATCCTGGAGAAACCTTTGTTTCCCACACATTTGCATTGAACACACCATAACTTTACACATGTATGAGCATTAGGATAAAAATGACCTATTTAAAGATTTGAAGAAAAGAATCATTTTCCAGTAACCTACCTTTATATCAGCTGGCAAGTTGTCAGCAATCTCACTCAAATCTACAATAATATCCTCCAGATGCCTTCCAATAACTCCAACGCAAAGGCTGACTAAACTCGGAGGCTTTGTCTTCTTAGATAGAAATCCTGCATAAAATTTCTCAAGAACTTTGTCAATTCCTTTTCTGTGACATATGCTAATGCAAAAAGAATTCATGATGGCCCCAAGGTTTAAACTAAGTCCTCATTTAAAAAACCTAAACTTCTCCCAACTGGCACCCACCTAGTGTCTCTTTCAAAGAACATGTTTAATCATTCTAGTCAGATGCAAAACTCAAACTGAGCTTCCATACTTCGGCATAATCAGGTCATACAAACACAGAGTCAAAGATCAAAACCTAATTAATCAATGTGCAGTACCCGCAAGATCTGGTAATACCATCTAAAACAGAAATTAATCACAATAAAGCCCAAAATGAGCAATGTCTTGAGCTTTCAACTTAAAATTAACACACAAACAAAGAACCACAGTCGTTGAAATTCAATTGATCCCCAAAACAGAGCAAGTGCGATGATCATGGGGCTCTGAAAGGTGAAAGCTTTAACAAAACATAAACATAACACCCCAATCTCTAAAAAGCGAACAACAGAAGCTACGTTTCATATAAAAACATATCGAAGTTTAAAAATTTACCGGGAAATTGAGGGCGGGCAATTTCAATGGAGGATTTGGATTTGACGTTGAATGGGGAATTCAAATCGAGGCTTTGCAAAGAGGTCGTTAATGCTTTGGCACCTTTACCTTTATCCATCCAAAATCAAAATGAAAAAACAAAGCAACGCAAACGTGCGCTTACACAACACCCTCAATTCCTAAGAACCAAATCTGATGATGATATCAAACTCCTAATCACTTTCTCTCTGCATCTCATTAGTGTTGTGTGTTCTGAAATAAACGTGGCCGACTTAACTTTGGATCCTCTGTTGAAAAAATTATTATTACCAACATTAATTCAATTGGAAGAAAAAAAAAATGATTTCAATATATTATTATCTATTATTTTAAGAATTAGTAGTACATGATAAATATTATTCCATGTAATTAATAAGTATACAAGTATGTTATAATTAAAAATTAGAGCAAACTTTGCTTTTGTCTCCACTTAACTTTTCCAAAATTAATTTTAGTTTTTTGGATTAAATTTTTTTTTTCCTTAATTTTTAGTAAATTTTAAAATTAGTTCATTTTAAAATTTTTAACAAATTTAGTCTTTTATTTTTCAAAATACATAAATTTAATTTTTTTTAATCAAATTTTATTAAGTTTATTTGACATTTCAAGCGTATTTCATAATAATATTTGACTTAACATTAAAACGAAAATGTGTCAAACAGTATAAACAACTCAAATGAAACCCTGAAATGCATACAAAACATCAAATAAACATAACAAAATTTGATTAAAAATACTAAATTCATATATTTCGAAAGATGAAACACTAAATTAGTTCAAAATTTTAAAATAAACTAATTTCAAAATTTATTAAAAGTTAAAAAACAGAAAACATATTTAAATTTAATTTGTTTATACGTTGTTTATGTTTGATTTTGTAGTTTGAAAATACTTTCTATATTTCAACCTTAAAGTGTATTTCTGTTTATAACCGACATTAAATGTAACTATGGTTATATAACAACTAAAAAGTTATTTTTTGTAAGTTAAAGATGAAAATATAACACAAAAAATGAAGAATGAAACTAATTTGAGAAACTTTAAGGAGATCAAAAATATCCTCTACTTTATTTTAAATATGTATTTTTTAGATTTAAAATAAATTTTAATATAAGTTTATATTTATTATTATTTTTCAAGAAAAATAATGTTAAACTCCTATTTACCAATGGAAACAATAAATAAAAAAAAATTAAACGACATACGTAACTAATATAAATAAATATATGCTTGAAATATTATGTAAATTAAAATATATGCTGATGATGTCGTGAAATACAACTTGATTTGGAAATTAATTTGGTTGTGTAACTATATATTTATATAAATAATCACTGAAATTATTAGTCAATTTTTATCACCGTAAATTTTATTAAATAATTTGTTTTTTAATGTCATTACAAATCATATTTGAAGTAAATTTATAATAAATAAAATTAACTAACTAAGAAACATACGACTCAAATTTTCCTGACATAATTTTATATCTTAAACGTATTTCTTTGACATATTTTATTTATGAGATTTGTAACTGTGAGGCTCAATTATTTTAGTATTAAAAAATTTTAATATAAATAATTTTGATATAAACGAGTTTTATTATTTTAAAACACAGTCTCTATAAAAATAACTTTTTAGAGTTCTCTAACTTCTTTCTAGAAGTTCTCATTCTTTCTTCGCCTAATTGAATATTTGAGACTGTGAGTAATTCTCATGGTAGACTCTTCAATCTCAACTGACTAGTCACTCCGTTTGCATAAGTTAAGTTTCAGTCTTTTTTTTGTATCTTCTTCTATTGTACGTGAGGTTTTCTCCGCTTGTAAGTGTCTTTTTATTTTTCTACATAAGTATCTGCTAATGAGTCATCAGTATATCTTTATTGTTATTGTGATGTTTATATATGAAAATAAAGCATGTGTGGAGTTATAAGAGTTTTGGTGTTCTTTAAGTGGGTTGGGTTTGTTGAGTCGCTTGCTCAAGTAAGGAAAGCTTGTTTGTGTACATGAGTTTGGTAGAAATTGATATTTTTGCATATATGTGGTTGATTGTGATTTAGTGATGAATCTTGTTGGTGTTGGGCTTATGAAAATAATGTCTTTATAACTCCCATATCACCTAGGATAAGATAGGGATTGAATGTTAGTGACTATATAATGAGCTTTAAGTCCGTGATATTCTTTGTCGCATTTAATGACACTTTAAGCTTATATTTTACTTTTCTTATAGTCTTGCAGTTGAGTGTTGTGAGGTGTAGTTAAATTATTCATTGTGAAACTATAAGTGTATTTGGGGTCAAAAGGCATGGGAGAGTAGTCTATGTGTTGTACAAATTTTCGCATAGTATTCTATAGTTGTCAAGAGACAATAGTTGTGGTTTTTTCTAGTTTTGGGGTTTCTACTAGATATTTGTATGTACCCTTGTGTTTATCTCATTTCTTTGCTAATAGAGTGATTATTGAGAGTAAAGACGAAAATGTTTTTAATTGGCGATGTGTTTTTCTCAACAATTGGTATAGTGATTTTAGTATTTTGGATTGCTTGATCAGTTAGTTATGTATGTTAGTTGTTTGATATAGTGGTAATTGAAGAAAAGTGAGATATGAGTAATTGATCAAATTGGTACTAATAACTATGTTTTAAAATTTGTTTTTTACCAATAGCTAAAAGCTGAGTATCAATTTTAGTTATGAAATAGGTTAAAATTTTCCAAAAACCACAAAATGCAAGTTGATCAACGCCGAGTGATGTCCATGCAATGTTGAGCACCACCCTCTCAGTAGGTCTAGGAGCAGCTCGGTCTAAAGGCATGAGCACCAAACTTTAGCTATATAGATTTTGTTAGCTTAGTTTGAGTATATAAATGATATATTTTTTTAATTTTATGTAAAACTGATATATTTTATATACTAAATACTACGATGAAGTGTTCTATTTTATTAGTTTCAAACTATTAAAACGAGATATTACAATTAGATAATCTAGTATGTTAGACACTTGAAAATTTTAATTCTTTTACAATTTAATATTATATATATGAGTAGTTTTTACGAAAATCAATTATAAAGATCATTCTCTGAATCTCTCTTTAGAATTTCATATTAAAAAAAAATCTAAACTTTCAATGCATAAGTATAAATCTTTAAAAGTATCTTAAATTACAAATATAAAAGAAAAAAATACGAGTAACTTATATTTATTCATAACGAAGAAAAGATAATACATTCAACCCTGCAAATAGTATTAATAGAAGATGAAAAAAAAAGTATACGATAACAACCATGAACATACCTTATTAAGGAAAACATACTTCTTCTTACTAAAAAATCTAAGGACAGGTCCCACTTTCACAGAATGCATGTAAATATCTGAACAATTATTTATCCACTTCTTCAATTATTTCTTATGAGTTGCAGTATGCACATAACTCTGTGTTTCATCATCAATTGTCTTTACATGCTTTCATCAATTTCTCCATATTTACTTTCACATGTCAAAGAAAATAAATGTGTTCAAGTGTCTGGTTCTAAAAACACAAAAATAGATTCTTAAAATATATTTGCTAAATTCATGACATACATGCAAGAGTTCAAGTCTTTTTATGATTAAATTATCAGCAATATAATCACAAGTTATCTTAGAGCTAATTAAAAAACACAAGCTTTGACTTTACTGGTTATGTAGAAAGTAAATTTATTACGATAAATATTATTTTGTGTAACATTCCTCAATATTAAGTAATCATAACTGAATTAAGATATTTATTTGTAGTAATCAATATTAAAATTACATTTAAAAATGATTTTTTTTAAAATCTTTTTAATGATGAAATATAAGTTTAAATTCATAGATTATATCGAAAATATCTAACAGTACGTGTGATTGCGACCTTTCACTGAACCTAACATGCATTTGTCATAACCCTAATAAAACAAGTTATGTCCACTCTATCAACCGTGGGAAAACGTGCCTGTTTTAATTTTTTACTTTTTACGGTGTTGAACATTTTAATGCATGAATATATTTTATTTTTACTTTTTACGTGTTGAACATTTTAATGAATATATTATTGCTGGCTTGACTTCTAAATTTACTAATATTAGATGAAATTGCGTGTAGATGATTATATTGGTCATTTTTTGATTGAAAGATTACAGAGACACTTAATTTTAATTAAGGTTACGTGTTATGCTAGATTTTTGGTGTTAAGCGGTAAAAATATATCGATGATATTATATTAACTTTTATTTAATATATTTTAAAACATTAAAATTAGTAAAATATATTATAGAAGATTAACACAAAAAAACTCAGCATAAAATTTAGATTTATGTATTGAAATAATATTATTATTAAGATACAATATAATAAAATACGAGTTAAACCCATATATAACTCATTGACACTATTTTTAATTTAAAATCAAAAGATAACAAGTTTATAGATATTTGTTTTATGTGTTATTCAACTTTCTTTTATTTTTTAAATTCATAATAATTTATTTCTCGTGAGTTTCTTTTACATTAATACTTTTATCTCAAGTTAATTATAAGTATCAAATTTCTTTCAACGAGACACATTTGTATAATCATTTGTCAAAAAGATTTTCGATATAAAAATATGTCTGAGCCAACTACCCAGACAAATATTCAACTTTGATACACCGATAAATATTTTAAAATAAGATTACAAAAAAGACACAATATCAATGAAAATATACAACTCACAAGATTATCACCACCTTTAATTTAAATCCTCAAGATAATAAATTTAGGAGTCTTTCATATTATTTTCAATTTTATCCTTATATGTTATTCAATTTTTTATATTTCTTTCCGCATAAAACTTAGACTTCGAACTATGTATTTTATCAAATAATGATAGTATACGTAGAAAATTGTATTATTTTATTAGAACGGTACATACATAAAGAGGTTAATCTTATAATCTATTATTTTGAATTATTTTCAAAAGCACAAATCATGGTTTTTCACACGAATTCTTATTTCGTTCTGGTTCGAATGTAATATAGAACCAAATATTTAACCATATAACTCGTTTGCCTACAGTTAAAGGCATTACTTTTGAATTAGTAAGAGTTTTGAAATTGTGACATTAATCACAGTTGAAACTTGCGAAAAACGTTGAAAATACAATACATATTTAGGGAATGAGTAACACTTAAACCTTCGTTAATTGGTGTGTAGGATTCGCTACGGACAAAATCGGGTCCCTTCAATATAATGGATGTTCCCTTTTAGATAACGCACTAACCCAACTTCACGTGTGTGGCTGTCACTATAAATTCTAATTTCAATTTAGGATTTAAACCCAATTTTTAGTTTAACATATTTTCTTATTACACGTGTCATCAAACACAACATTAATGGGTAATGTTATTGTACACTCCAAAATATTTTTACTAAAAAAAGTGAGAAAGAGTAAAAAATCTAGCATTATTAAAAGGAAACTAATTCTAATTAACAACCTAGTATTAACTAGGTGTCAGACTTTGACCAACATCTTAGACATACTTAGTAGTCATGAATTTAAATACTTTATTACGTTTTTTTTTTGACTTATATTGATGGACATTAATTTTAATATTTTAAAATATATTGATTTTTTTTTTTAAATATTAATATCAATATATTTTAATGCTTAAGAAGAAGACAGCACAAAAAATTTGAAGTAACTGTAATCTAACTTTTCCCCAACTAAAAGGCAACTAAATTTAAACCAGCTTTAATCACATGGAAAAGTTAGCACACTTAAACGGACAAAACTATCATTTTCGTGTTCTAAATTTTGGTCCCTAATGCTTTTATAAAGAAAATGATAGTTAGCAAAGTTTTTTTTACTTGATAAATTATCAGTTGATAAAAAAATACTACTTTATTACTTTATTTTAGATAAAAAAATTATTTTAGTTCTATTTATAAAAAAAATTGTTAAGTTTATAAAAAAAAATTATCAAGAAAATAATTTTCCCTTTTATAAATGAAAATGACGAATGCAATGGAAACGATGAATCGATTTTATCCATAAATACGCACTCCCATCCAGTTCTACACGCCACACACATAACTATTCTTCTTCTTCTTCTTTTTACAATGCCCGGAACACTCTTCCTCAACGCCAGCGCCACCTTCAGGGTTCGTTTCCGAGCCCAGGCCCGTTCCACCTTGCCCGTCGTCAAGCCAACGCCCCTCACAATACCCACTCCCCACCCTCACTGGGCCTCCTTGCAGGCCGACATTGAAGCCCACCTCAAACAAGCCATTCCCATCAAAGAGCCGCTCGAGGTTTTCGAGCCCATGCACCGTCTCGTCTTCGACGCCCCCCGGAGCACCGTCCCCGCCCTATGCCTCGCCGCCTGCGAGCTCGTCGGCGGGCAGCGCGACCAAGCCATGGACGCTGCGGCGGCGCTGTTGCTGAACCTGGCTAATGCGCACGCGCACGAGGAGCTTGGTCTGAGGGAGGGGTCCAACATAGCGCTGCTGACCGGGGACGGGATTGTTCCGTTTGGGTTTGAGTTGCTGGCGAACGGGCCGGGCCGTGGAAGCCCGGAGCGGGTGATGCGTGTGATAATCGAGATATCACGTGCGGTGGGTTCGGGAGGGTTGATCGATTCGCAGCACATGAAGAAAACGTCGGAGGGGGAAAACATGAAGCGCGTGGTGGAGAGAGGTGAGGGTGGGTTGCATGCATGCGCCGCCGCCTGTGGCGCGGTGGTCGGAGGTGGGAGTGAGGAGGAGATTGAGAGGCTGAGAAGATTCGGGTTTCATGTGGGAATGATGACGGGAATGGCGCAGAGGGGTTTCCATAACCGTGATGTTGAAGAACACAGAAATCTCGCACTCAATGAGTTGCAGTTTTTCAAGGACACAGATCTTCGAATGATCTCCACTTTTCTTAATTTCTACTAGCCATGGAACATCATCAATAACACCAACAACGTTCGTGTTCTGGTCCTCACTTTTTTAGTTTATGTCTATACAATATTTCGATACCAAGCTTCTGTTTGAGACAGATTTTAAATATAATGAAATTAGTAGAATATTTTAGCCCTTTAAAATACTGGTTCATTCGTTAGTTTCGAGAAAGGGATGATAGAAAATTGGGTAAATAGTGTGTTTACAATCACAGGACTTGTTTTAATTTATTTTTTGTATAATATGAAAAAAAATAATCCTGCTTTAGCTAGTTTTGTTAGTTATAATTAAGTGAGTATTGATTTTTAATAATTGTTTGATGTGTTTATTAAACTTTTTTATTATGCAATAATATTATGGATTAGACTACAGTGGAGTTCGGATAATTATAAAACTAATTATCTATTAATGTCAATTTCCTCTTTATTTTGAAGAAATTTCTCTCAAGTATGTAATATATATTGTGTCTGTAAAATAATGTTTGTTACAATATTGATGTTAAAGTAACATTGTCTTTAGTTTTGTACAAATTATTTGACATTTTTTTGTTTTTTATTTCTTTACGTTTTGTTTTCTTGCATTTCTTTGGAAGTATCTTTGGTTAAAACACGACACCAAAATAAATTCATTTCAAAAGTAAATTACACTATATAAAAATATATGTTCGGTATTAATTTAATTTAAAATATTTTAAACATAATAGATATATTTTTAAGAAGATAAAATTTGTTTAACTAACAAAGACATTTATTATTTGTTACTTTATCTGAACTCGTTCTGTTTATATACATAAAATACAATAATTTATACACTTATAACATAAAAATTTATTTAAATTTTTATATTCAATAGACAATTGTTATATCTCTTTCACTTTAGTATTTATTCATGCATTCTAATCCTTGACGGAAGATGTAAAACTACTTTTGTATGATTTTATATATCCTTCAATTAATTTTACTGAACCTCACATTGTTTATTCTTTTATAATTAAATTGAAGTAATTTCTCTATATATAGATATGTCTCGTATTATTTTTATACAATTTTTGAAAGACTACTCCGATTAAGTATTGACAAATAATTATATATATTATAATACATGGTTCTAAATTTTCATGATACTAGTTGGGTTTTTTTTTTTATCCGTCTAGCGAGGTCCATTCCGAGGTCCATTCCTATATAGACACTAGTTGGACTTTTTTTGTTGTATTTGTCTAGCATGGTCCATTCGTACAGTTAGGCCTGCCATAAACAACTCAACTCAAATGCAAATGTTCCTTCACTCACCACTCACATGCTGATTAATAATGGGGCATTTTTGTGGAAAAATGTAATTTTTACATCTTAGCATTTTTCTTTCAATGGAAAAAAAGAAGAAGGAAATTTACGATTTTTTTTAAAATTTGTTTATTATAAACTTACTCCAATAACTAAAATAATATTTTTATTTTATTTTGAGGTTTAGTTGCTTGGAGAAGTAACGGAGATATTTGTAAGCAACTTTATAAAATCAAGTGAAACCTCTTCCGTGAAAAAGTTGTTTCTAACTATCCAAATTAATCTGAAATTGATTTAATGGGGGATAAATTTCAAGAATATTAAGAAATTCACTTTTTTTTTTTATATTCCAAAATTTTCAAAAGTAAATTAAATGAAATAAGAATACATGTTTAGTATATATTTTAGTTCAAGATAAATGTGATTGCACACGAGGAGTTTAAATGAATTGAAAGCATAAATGCAAAAGAATAGCTTAGAAGCATGTGACAAATTATAGTGAAATTTCTTTGACAAAATATTGCGGGAATTTCTTCCTAGCACAATAAAAGAAAAAATTAAATTTCAAAATTACTTTTTGACCATTTGATCACATTAACATAGATCGAACCCCAAATTATATTCAGATGTCGACTTTCATTAAAAATGTTTTCAAGATGTCGACATCCGATGAAAAATTTGAAATTCTGGATGTCGAAAAAAATAAATACCAGAAGTTGATTTCCAGAAAATATATATATATATATATATATATATATATATATATATATATATATATATATATATATATATATATATATATATATATATATATATAAAAAAAAAAAATAAAAAA
>Ga0214542_1010996_pt1 | contig 12730 bp, 10 predicted proteins | sample CNSS1metaG_FD_160096 | JGI IMG/M metagenome (GOLD analysis project Ga0214542, IMG submission 160096) | Root nodule microbial communities from cowpea collected in UCLA plant growth center, Los Angeles, California, USA - CNSS1 | ecosystem: Host-associated > Plants > Roots > Nodule | place: USA...
CATCCCCAGTTGAAAATTTTGGGTATTACCCATACCCATACCCATACCCAGTCAAAGCGGGGATTCCCCGTCAAAACGGGGACGGGTTCGGGTGATACCCACGGGCACGGGTTTATTTGCCATCTCTCACATATATCTCTCATATATCTTTTATATCTCTCATATTATCAAAAGCCCTAAAAATCCCAACAGTAATCTTCTTCCAAGTACATCCCTTCATATTCTTCTCTTTCCCTTCTTTGAAATTGGGCATATACATCAAAGACAATGACATTTATGGTATGCTTGTTGTCAAATGATGGAATCAAAATAAGAATATTTGGCACATGATAGTTGGAGTTTATTATTTGATTTTTTTTCAGAAATCAATCGAAGAAAGTGTGCTTGTTGATCAAAACACTAATTAAAGAATTTTTATTGTGTTACCGTTATTTTATATTTATTTTTATAATTATTTGGACTTGTATGAACTTGAGTTTGTTTGAACTTTGTTTAAAATTTATGACAATGATGTATTTTATTTTTTATTTATTGTTAAATATTTATTTTTAAAATAATTTTGTAAATACCCGCGGGTACCCGTGGATACCGCGGATATGAAAAAAATAGACGGGTACCCGCATAACGGATATCCGACAGATATGGGTACGGGGCGAATATTTATGGAACGGGTAGGGTACGGGAGAGCTACTACTCGTACCCTACCCGCCCCGTTAACATCCCTAAGAGTGAGAAATGATTATAATTTGTGAAAAACTAAAAAGACAATGAGAAGGAAAATAAAAATTACCTTAATAAATATTTGGTTTAATTACTCTTTTGATTCATGTTTTCGTTTAAAAATGTTAAGTTGATCCTTCAGTTATTTGCTCAATTTTGTCTCAATTTTTAAGAAACGGATGCAATTTGGTCTTTTACGATACATTTCCTTAAATCTCTTGAAACAAATCCATAACTTTTTCATCAAAATTGAAACTCTTAGTATGGATAATTTGATTTGTTGGTGTAATTAACATCATCCTAGTGTCAGCTTTTGGACAAAATAGGGACCAAAGGATAAATTAAACCTAAATATTTTTATTCTTCATTATATTTAATTTTATGTTTTATTATCTATTATTAAATGTTATGTTTTATAAAAGAAATAAAAAGATACACAATTTAATTTTCATCAATTCCTAAAATATACTACGTACAATTTAAAAAATTTCAAATATATTTATGATATATATATATAATTAAAAAAATTTCAAAATTTTGGGGGGACCATGGCTCCTCCCTGTCCTTAAGAAGATTCGCCTGATAATAATTACTTGTACGTGATACTAACAATGAATTGTAGAAGAGATCAAATACATGATCTTCCTCTTCCTTTTAGCCACTAGATCACTCTATCGCTCGTATGAGAATGCATTGTATTTATGTATAAATATATAGAGGTAAACAAAAATTGTAAAAGTGACAATTGATTGTTGAATAAAATTACTTTATGGCATATTCGCCATTTGATTTATTCCATATGGACATCCATTCTCACTTAAAGAATTAAAAATAATGATAATTCATTAGTAATCGTCGTCATAAAATGGATATGATAGCACTTTAAAACCAGATGTGATTATATGAAAAGAAAAATTAAAATTATCATTGACCAACAATAGTTACAGAGAACATCATAATTATTTTTTTTTTAATTTGTTCTATTGATAAAATATATAAATAGAATTGATTCATTTAGAAAAAAATGAGTTATTATAAGGAAAGCATTTCTACAAGAAGTGTGAAAAATGCTCATAATATGTAGTAGGAAAAAATTATTTTGACACTTTTACTTATTTGACACAATATTTTTCACTTTTTCATCATAAAAAACATGTCAAATGAGTATTAGTGCGTCAACTTACCACAAAAAAAAATCTTCAAATAATAACTAATTTTGTTGAAAAAATAATAATTTATTATTATAATGATTATTTTAGATATTAATTTATAAATTAAAAATATTGATAATTAAAATAATTTTAAAATATTATAATTAATCTTTAAATTAATAACTAAAAATAATTTATTATAAATTGATTTTTAAATTAGTCACTAATATTAATTCAAAGTTTTGACTATCAAAAAAATTATGTAAATAAATTGGTCTTAAATTATAAATTTAGTATCTAAACATACTTTTTGACTATAAAAAATTATGTAAATAAATTGGTCTTAAATTATAAATTTAGTATCTAAACATACTTTTTATCACTAAGTCATTAGTTACTGTTTGTCTTGTACTGTACTATTACACTATGCGTGCTATTACACTATGGGTAACGTTAATATTTTTTTCCCTTTTCAACATCTTTGTTGAAGTAACATTTCGTAATAATTGATTCGACATCTATGTTTTCAAGGAGGAAGATGATAAATGGTATTAATTCTCCTGTTAATCACGAATCTGAGAATAAGTTTGTCCATCAAATGGTCTTATCAAAATTCGTTGAGTTTTCAATTATTTGATTGATTATTCGAAATTAATTAATATTACTGTTTATTCAAGAGGGCGAAACAAAACTATATAAGTTAACTAATCATTTTTAACCGAAACAATAAATTCTCCACAAAATAGAGATTAAACATCTTTTTAATGTAGATATTAGGCTTAAATACTTTTTTTTTTCCTCATTTTCGTAGTGTGGGTTGTGGATGATCTTCATTTTGACATAATGTTTAAAATAGTCCTCATCTTTACCGAATGTTTTAAATGATCCACATTTTCGCAATTTATATTTTATTTGGTCCTTTTCTGTGACGCCGTTTAAATCATTAATGGAACATTGTACAAGTGACACGGTTTGTATTAAGGTGTGTTACGTGTAAACTGTGCCACCTGTACAATGTTCCGTTAATGATTTAAACGACGTCACAGAAAAGGACTAAATAAAACACAAATTGCGAAAATGAAGACCATTTTAAACATTCGGTAAAAATGAGGATCATTTTAAACATTCTGTCAAAATGAGGACTATCTGCAACACACTACAAAAATGAGAACAGAAAAGTATTTAAGCCTAGATATTAAAACTTTGATTCAACTTTTTTTTTTCTTATTTCAAACTTATACCCACTATAATTTTATGCCTTGCCGATTAACAGTACCTGCTGCTTAAGTAATATGATGTTTTGGGAATCATAACCCTAAAATACATAAAGTGTTTAAGATAACAACAATATGAAATTATTGAAAGAGACTATTTATATACTCATCCATAAAAGTGTTTATAAAATAAGTTGTTTGGAAATTCTTTAACCTTAATTTATAATTATCCATTCCACTTTCTTTCATTAAATAAATATAGACTTGAAGCACGGCTTAAAGAAGTCTATACTCATGAGTAAACTTAATTTATTCCTTTACTCCAGAGAGTGGAGAAATGTGTAAATGCACATCCTCAAGAAAGTTTACTCAAAACAACAGAAATAAAATGAAAGAGGACAAAAAGTTTCAGGGGGCATACATTTGATTTTTCTACTAAAAAAGGGAAAATAAGTGGAGCATTTTTCAAATGTATAATCTGAATTATTCATTATTATTCTTATTCTTTTTTAAAAATTATTGATTCATGTATGAAAATAAGTCTATATTCATTAATATATGTATTGATTAATGTATTATTATTATTATTATTATTCTTTTTTAAAAATTAATGACTCACTAAACTGCGTTAAGATAATAAAAAATGAGAATAAAAGAAATATCGTCGTTGTTACGTAATTGCGACAGAGAATGTTAGGGTTCATCATCGCCCAGTATTAGGGCTCTTCACACCAACGTGCAAGCAGCGACATGCAGGGAATTCATCACGGTTTTTTTTTGTTTCGGGTGTAGAGATCAAGAGTCTACTAAAAGTCTCTTCAATCTTACTCCTCTTCTTGAAATCTCCTCTTCTCGCAACTGCAATAACTTCTTCTCCAAGAAATTCACTTCCTCGCTCGATCGGTTGAACAAACGATCGGGGTACCTGTCTAAAAAGGCTTCGATGCTTAAGTCAGTTAAAGAACCGATCGGTGTATCAGTGTAACTGCCGTAATAAATGCGAATTAAAGATCCTCACCAACCTACCTTTGGGCCCTATTTATAGTTTTCGGTGTGGGCCTGTGATTAGGATTCCTTAATCACGGCCCAATGATCCTCTAATCAAGATTACTGACTTGTTTAATGTTAATTAATCCGATTGGCTGGTGTTGTTTGGTCGTGCGACCGATGGCCGCTTGACTGGGCTGGTTATATCTTGATTTTAACAAGTGAATCATTCGTTTATAACTGATGGACCGATGGTCATATATAAAGCGCTACACGAACCTTAGGAGATTGACCGACCGATTGACCCGGTGGTTGGTCAAATGATTGTCCTTTATCAAGTTAATGCGTTGTTCGTGTGGGACCGAAGGACCGATGGTCCGTTGTGGAGTAAAGCGTAATTAATATGTAGGCTGACCGGCCGATTGTTCTTTTAAGTTGAGACTCGTTTGTGATACCGATAGACCGATGGCCCCTAACGGGGTTCGTTTGCGAGGTCGATCGACCGATGGTTCCTTAAGATATACGTGGTTTATTTGTTCGCCCGATTGACCGATAGTCCTATATTGTTCATCCGCGAGGTCGTTCGACCGGTGGGTATGTTTTTTCGTACGAGCCCTCCCAGCCTTGTTCGATGGACCTGAGGACTGGGCGTGGCCGATGGCCCGATGGGGCATACAGTACACAAGCTCCCTCAGCCTTGAGCGATGGTGCAGGCGAAGCGAGAAGGTTTACTAAGACTGTAGTGCCGATGGACCGACGGTGTCCCCTGACAGTTATCTTACATCGTAGATCGTGCCTGTTAGTTAATATTTGAAGCGTCGCGAAGTATGGGTCGTTGATCTGCGCATGATCGTGTGGTTCTGGGGCTGCCACGTGTCCCCAAGTCTTCCTATAAATAGGTACGTGTGGTTGTCGTTATTTTCACGCTTTCCTCTCTCTTTCTACCCGAGCCACCGATCGTCTTCTTCTATCTACAGGTAAAAAATGTCTTCCAGTGCATCGAGTTCAGACGGTTCTTCGGGCGGGGCGGTCGAGGTGTCTGGGGACGATGGGTCGATCTCCGTTTTGTTCAGCTCCTCAGATGAGGGGACCTCACTCGGGGGAGTGTCAAGCTCAGCGGATTCTCCTATCCTTCTTAGCGGCAACCCGGAAGCCGAGCAACCGGTCGCCGAGGCGGTAGAGCAGGTCGTCGCTTCGGAAGAGAGTGGGGATGTCATTAGTATCGACGTTCGCGATGAGGGGGAACAGGCCAATTTTCCAAAGGTGCAGGGATACGATTGGACCGCCTATGAGCCGCGTACGCATGCGACAAGATTCCGATGGGGTAATGACCTTGGGGATCTGGTTGAGCGGACCAAGGTCTTTGGCGACGAGGTGGAGGATGGGTTTCTTCGGGTCAAGGTGTGTGCCAGTAACGAGAGGGTCTGCCACGACAAAGGGGCGGCGAAGCTAGAGTTTTTCTACATCTATGCTTGTCTATTCAACGATTTGGGTCTGACTGTGCCGTTCGCCGACTAGCAGATGACGGTGCTTCGTCAGATCCAATGTGCGTCGACCCAGATACATTCGAACGCCTGGGCGTCGATGCAGGCCTTCGAGGTTCTTTGCCGAGCGGCCGGTCTAATAGCCACTATGCCTCTGTTCCTGAACTTCTACAAGACTCGACCCACAGCGTCGAAAGGCTGGGTTTCGTTTCTTGGGGCGAACAAGAGCCTATTCACTCTTTACCTCGCCTCATATAAGGGTTTCAAAACCAGTTTTTTCAAGGTAGCGATACCCGACCGAGGCAGGAAGTATATCTTCGATGAGGAGGGCCGACTGAAGTTCCCCTTGTTCTGGACGGCGTTCCCTCCCCCTACTAATCCCTGGGCAGAAGAGCGCTTGACCCCCGCCGAGTGGACCGACCTGGCCGTCCTCAAGACCTTGCCCGACAAGATCCCCTAGAGGCCGCTGATCCAATGCCTCTGCTCTCCGGACTTGCCGAGGGCGGATTATGGTTAGTTGTTCTTATCTTTTCGATCGTCGTAGGGGTTGCAATTAACTTACGTGTTTTTTCTTGGTTACAGATATTATGACCCGAATGACGCTTTCTAACGCTGAGTTCCTGGCCCGTGCTAAGACCCGACGGAGGGAGGATGATGCCACTGAGGAGGTCGCGCCCCTCCAAAGTGTTCCCGCTGCTCCCTCGACAGCTCCTCCTCCTACTACTACCGCTCTGGCCGGTGCCTCGGGCATCGTCATCAGACCCCGATTTGTTGTGAAGCCTCCCAGCTCTGCTGTTCCCGATGCTGTAGCGGATAAAGGAAAAAAGACTAAGAGGGATGACTCCCCCACCGGCCGATCGTCCAAGAAAAACAAAAAGGCTGAGGCTTCTGGGTTGCTGGCCACTGCCTTCCTCGGCGGCGAGGTGCGGCTTGACGAGGAGGTCTCCTTCCACTTGGGTCCTCGCGTCAAGGACATGCTGAAGGACGTATCTGAAGAGGAGGCTCTGCGAACGGCCGGGGAACTGACCCTCAGGCTAGCCGCGATTTACACCAAGTTTCCTCGAGCCGACCGGGGCAGGATGGAAAGCTTGGAGAAGGAGCTCGCAGCGGCGAAGATGGAGCTCCACGAAGTGAAAGCCTCAGCATCGGACCTGAAGACACAGTTCGATCGCCTTAACGGTATAAAGGTTGAGCATGCCAAGTGCGCCGGTCTACTCAAGGTTGCCGACGATCGGGCGAAGGAGGAGCAACTGAAAGCCAAGGAGGCAGCCGACGAACTTCGCAAGCTCCAACGACGCTTTGATGACCTAACGTTGGAGCACCTGGCCGCTGCCGAATCAGCTACAGATTGGCAAAAGAAAGCCAAGGAGTACCAGGCCGAGCTGCACATTGCCGATGAGCAAGTTTTTGCTCAATATGAGACAGGCTTCCAGAACGCTGTTGATCAGGCTGTCTTCTATTATCGCTGCTCCCTCGACCGGTTCGATGGATGGGAAGCTGGAAAGAGTTTTTTACCGCCTCGATGAAGTAAACGATCCTCCTGCAGATAATTCTTAGTTTTTTAATTTGATTATATATTTTGACATAACCGATCGAGTCCGATCGGTCTTGTGGTCGATCGTGCTCGATCGGTTATTAGGCTATTTTTTTACAAACATTTATATGTAAATGGCACATAGGCTTTCTTTTTTCTGTTGGTTTGTTTCTCTTTCGTCGTTTTTTACTGGCGATCGGCCATCTGCTTTATTCCTCGTTATCATTGGCGATCATCTATTTGCTCTTTTGTTTAAGGTTGTTGGCGATCGGCCATTCGTACTTTAATATTTTGATATCGACGAAAACTATTAATCCGTTTTATAAATAATGTTTTGAACAAGTGTCACGATTGGCGCTGGATCGGGCATCAGCCCATGAATTGTGACTTATTTCTTATTGTTTTCTTGTTAATTTTTTGACTCGAACGGTCGAACTTCGTTGCGCGCTCAATTTTAATTCTGCTAGATCATTGGCGTCGTGCCTTGATAGCGATGGACAGCTCGTGTCACTTATTTACCCGTGGGGTTCACTAGATCGCTTGGATCGGTGCTGACCGAGCGGGGCTTCCTCGTGGAAGCCCGCGCCTTGACCGGTCAGGCTTTTGCTCGGGTCCCGTAGGGAGCCCCGTTAGTTAGTTAGATGGAGTTGCATGAAATGCTCGTTTTATTTATAATGTCAACTGTAATACATTTTCAGATGCAATGCGTTCCATGTATTTGGTATTTCTTTGCCGCTCAGGTATTTCAGCCGATAGGCTCCGTTCTGCAGGCTTTCGGTCACGCGGAACGGCCCCTCCCAGTTCGGTGCCAGCTTTCCTTGTGCTGATTTTTTGCGCGCTTCGTTGGTTTTCCTCCACACCAGGTCTCCTCGGATTAAGCTCCTCGGTTTAACTTTTGCATTGTACCTCATGGCCACCATCCTCTTGCATGCTTCAGCTTGCACGGCCGCTCTTTCTCTCCGCTCGGTCGTCCAATCCAATTCCTCTCGCAGGCGTCCACAGTTTACATCAAGGTTCTGCATATCCCACCGAAGAGTCGGCTCTCCTACTTCAACTGGTAGCATAACATCTGTTCCATACGTCAGGTTGAAGGGAGATTCTGCGGTCGTCTCATGCGGAGTGCACCGATAGGCCCAAAGGACCTGCGGCATTTCGTCTACCCATGCTCCCTTGGCTTCCCCCAACCTTTTCTTCAACTCCGCCACTATGACCTTGTTCATGGCTTCAGCTTGACCATTGGTCTGGGGATGTTTGATCGAGCTGGTTACGTGGCGTATCCCCACTTGTTTATAAAAATCCCTCAATTTATTGTCTATGAACTGTCGGCCATTGTCGGTGATGATGGTGTGGGGCAGGCCGAAGCGGCAGACAATGTTCCGCTAAACGAACGAGTGGACCTGTTGGGCGGTGATGTTGGCCAGGGCTTCTGCTTCGACCCACTTGGTAAAATAATCCACGGCGACCAGTATGAACTTCTTTTGCGCTCGGCCGATGGGGAATGGGCCGACGATGTCCATTCCCCACTATGCGAACGACCAAGGGGTCGTTAGGCTATGTAGTTCGGTTGGCGCTTTCTTAACATCGTTTCCATGGGCTTGGCATCCTTCGCATCTGCGTATCATAGCCTCACAGTCTTGCTCCATGGTTGGCCAGTAGTAACCCGCCTGGAGTATTCGCGCCTTCATCGTCCTCCGACCGGTATGCATCCCGCAAAGGCCATTGTGGACCTCGTTCATGACATACTCCGCTTCTTCTCCCGATAGGCATTTGAGGAGCGGCGCGGTGAAGCCTCGCTTATACAGGTCTTCTTCGATGACAACAAATCGAAGCACCCTTCGCCGCTCGATCGGTTTTACTTCTTCCCCAGCCTCACACCTTCTCAGGAGTTCTCGCACCTCCCTCATCCAGTCTGCCGGCCGATCCACTGTTGCGCATTCTCCTGCCGAGGGTCTCATCAGGGTTTGCCTGATGATGGTTTTCAGCTAACCCTTTTTCTTTTCCTTTTGCCAGTTTGGATAGGCTATCGACTCTGGCATTCTTCGCTCGGGGGATATGGTGGATAGTTATTTCTTCGAACTCCTTCATGGCTTCCATCACCTTGTGATAATACTGCAGCAGCAGATCATCCTTAACCTGATATTCCCCTTGCACCTGCCCGACCACGAGCCTTGAATCAGTATTACACTTTATTCTTCTAGCGCTCAGGTCCTTTGCTAGCCTTAGCCCGGCGATCAGTGCTTCATACTCTGCTTGGTTGTTTGACGCCTTGAACTTGAATTGCATGGAGTGGTCAACCGTAAAGTCGTCCGGCCCTTCAATGACTATCCCCGCTTCGGCGTTACGCTTGTCCGATGAGCCATCAACGAAGAGGACCCATGTTTGTTCCGACGGAGGGATCGACCCGTGAAGTTCTGCGATGAAATCTGCCAAATGCTGCCCCTTGACGGATCCTCTTGGCTCATACTTGAGGCCAAACTCAGATAGTTCAACCGACCAAGCGATCATTTTTCCCGCTAAGTCGGGCTTCCTGAGTATTTTGGCTATAGGAGGATTGGTTCGGACGATCACCTGATGGCTTTGGAAGTACTGGCGCAACCGGCGTGCGGCTGTCAATAGCACTAAGGCTATCTTTTCTATCAACTGATACCTCGTTTCCGCACTCTGTAAAACCCGGCTGATGAAGTGCACCGGTCGCTGTTCCGGATTTTCTTGTATTAAGGTTGCACTGATCGTGTCGTCGGAGACCGATAGGTAAAGCTGCAGAGGCAATTGTTCTACCGGCCGACTCATAATTGGGGGGTTGCTAATCATTTCCTTTACCTGCTGGAACACCGCCTTGCACTGATCGTCCCACTTATCCGCTGTCTGCTTCTTCATAATCTTCAGGATCGGCTTGATTTTCTCAGTGAGCTTGGGCAGGAAACGTGCAAGGGACGTAAGCCGTCCGACCAACCGCTGGATCTCCTTCAAGTTCTTGGGACTTCTCATCTCGACAATGGCGGCACATTTGTCTGGGTTGGCCTCGATGCCTTGGGCGGTCAACATGAACCCAAAAATTTCCCGGCCGGCACTCCGAAAACACACTTCTCAGGGTTGAGACGCATGTTGTACTTGCGCACTTGGTGAAAGACCTCTTTAAGGTCGCGAACGTGGTCTTCAGCTGTCTGCGATTTTACGATCATGTCGTCCACATATACCTCCATGGAACGACCGATCTGCCCTCTGAAGACCCGATCCATAAGCCTTTGATAGGTAACCACTACATTCTTTAAGCCGAACGACATGACTTCATAGCAAAAATTAGCTCGATCGGTGATGAACGCCTTTTTAGATCTGTCTGGACCATACATAGGGATTTGATTATACCCCGAGTACGCGTCCAGGAAGCTCAGGAAATTGTGCCCCGAGGCTCCATCTACCAGCCGATCGATGCTGGGTAGGGGGTATGCATCCTTCGGGCACGCCTTGTTGAGATGGTGAAGTCCGTGCACATCCTCCACTTCTCGCTCCTCTTCTTCACCATCACCACGTTTGCCAGCCACGTGGTATACTTGATTTCTTTTATAAAATCGGCCCCTTCCAGCTTTTTCACTTCCTCTTCGACCGCTTTCCTCCGCTCTTCTCCCATCTTCCTCTTCTTCTGAGCGACCGGTCGGGCTTCTCTAAAAATGGCCAACTTATGGGACATCACGTCAGGATGAATGCCCGGCATGTCGGCCGACGACCACGCGAAAAGGTCTTTGTTTCCCAGTATGACTGCGCCCAAAAGTTCCTCCTCGTTCGGCCTCAGAGCTCCCCCTATCTTCGTTACCTGATCTGGTCGCGTCCGGATCGGGATCTCCTTGGTATCTCCCCCGGGTTGTATTCGATCCTCTGTGTTCGTTCGGGGGTCTAGGTTAGTCATGGCGACCTCCGAACAGTGTTGCTTTCTAAGGCGGCTGTAGGGAGTGATCTTTAACCCAACGGCATAGCATTGCCTGGCGATCTGCTGGTCCGCATGCACAGTGCATATCGTTCCCTTATCAGACGGGAACTTCATGGCCAGGTGTAGAGTAGAGACGATCACCCCGAAAGCGTTTAGGCAAGGTCTTCCTAGCAATACATTATAGGAGGTGTTAGCTTCTACTAATAAGAATCTAACCCTTACCTCCCGACCATCCCTTCGTGAGCCGATCCTGGTGCGGAGGTCCAGGTAGCCTCTCGTGTCTACTCACTCACCCGAAAATCCGACAATCTGCTCATTGTAAGGGACGATCAGATCTTCAGAGAGATTCATCTTCCGGAAAGTCTTCCAGTACAAGATGTTGACGGAGCTCCCCTGGTCCACCAGCACCTTCCCGATTCCATATTCGACTACCTCAATGGAGATGACCATTGGATCATCGTGATCAGGATCAGGAGCCTTGAAATCCTCATCGGTGAAAGTGATGGGAGGCATCGACCGCACCTTCTTCTCTACCAGATGAACTGATTTTAGCGCCCGAACGTGCCTCTTCCGAGCAGATGAGCTCGATCCTCCTCCGGCGAATCCTCCGGAGATGGTATTGATATAACCCCTCAAGGGTTTGTCCCTGCTCCAGCTGCGACTCCTCCTCAGGCTTCGGTGGGTCCTGGATGGTTCCCTTTCTCGCCTCTCGGGCTCCAGCTCTCTCTGCTTCCCCCACCTGGTCGGGGCTCGCCTCCGTGCAGGGTTCCTGTCTTTGACCGGACTTCGTTTGGGGCGATCTTGTTGAATGTACTTCTTCAAATGCCCTTGTCGAATTAGCTCCTCAATCTTGTCGCGGAGCATGTGGCATTCTTCGGTGGTATGGTCGATCGTCTGATGGTATTGACAGTGCTTGCTGCCATCGGCGTCAGGAGGTGGGGGCTTCTTCCTGGCCGCAGGAAGTGAGTCAGTGTTGAAGGCCTCCTGCAGGATCTGCGCCCGGGAAATGACCAGTGGGGTATACGTTGTAAACTTATGTGTCTTCTTCTCGCTGGGCCGGGCCAGGGGTTTGCTCGGTCGGGGGGTGCTCTTCTGGGATGCTGCATCTTCCTTTTCCCTCTTCTTCACCCTAAACTCTTATATCTTCCATCTGTATGAACTTAGTCGCTCGTTCCCTCATCTCCTCCATCGTCTTTGGCTTCTTACGGCTTATCTTATCTGCAAACACACCCGACTGCAGCCCGTATGAGTAGAGATGTCAAAATGGGTTTCAACCCGTGAGCCAACCCGGCTCACCCCCGGCTCACCACGGGTTCGAGCCGGGTTGGGTTGAGAAAAATTCAACTTTTTCAAAAGTGGGTTGAACTCAACCCGACTCACTTAACCCACGGGTTAAACGGGTTCGAGCCGGGTTGAAGGTGGGTTGGCCCACTTAACCCACCAACATTTTTTTACAATTTTTTTTTAATTTTTTTTAAATTTTCTTTTAATATTTTTTAAATTATTTACTACTCCAATTATATTTGTTCACAATTTCATATTTTTAAATGCTAGAATGTTGCTTAATTATATTTGAATTATTTGAATATTAATTAATTTGATTGTCAAGTTATATATATGTTGATACTTTAATCTTTAACTATAATCTTTATAGTAAATTACTCAAGTAACCGTCTTATAAACAATTTTTTCTAAATTAGCATGAAAAAAATGTA
>Ga0214542_1010998_pt1 | contig 12725 bp, 4 predicted proteins | sample CNSS1metaG_FD_160096 | JGI IMG/M metagenome (GOLD analysis project Ga0214542, IMG submission 160096) | Root nodule microbial communities from cowpea collected in UCLA plant growth center, Los Angeles, California, USA - CNSS1 | ecosystem: Host-associated > Plants > Roots > Nodule | place: USA...
TTTAAAAATAAATTAAAAAAAAAATAAAAAAAAAAAAAAAAAGGTGAGATGAGATTTGTGAAGGAGTGGAGCCGTTTTCAGGGGAGATGGAAGAGAGAAGAATTGTCGTGGTCAGACCAGTGAGTGTGACTCCAGTAAGCGTGATCAACGGTGTTAGGTAGATCAAACAAACCTTGATCCGCACCGCCCTGCCAATCCAACGATCCGAATGTCCCGTGGTTGGTTTTACCATGCAGAGTCGACAAATCAACGGTGTGGTCGAGGAAGGAGCTTTCGGGCAACTTCAGTTCCTGGTTGCCGCTCACCCTCGAGTGCTGCCACTGAAACGACGACGCATCGGGCAGAGCGTTGCCGAAACCGAAACCCAATGGCTCGTTAGTGGAAGTAGCGATCAGGCTGGTGAAAGGTCCAATCTCAGAGAAGATACCACCGCAGTCCCCCGCTCCCTGCTCCACGGGATTCGTTTCCAAAACAGGATCCACGGGGACCAACAACTTCGACTCTTGCATGTTCGTGGAATCGGAGTTTATCGGCGCCGATACCGGCTCCGCGGCAGCGGCGGTCAGGCTCGAGCTCTCGCTGCTGGAATGGTCCGGGTCGGGCGGCGGGGGTGGGGGGGCGGCGTCGGAGGTTTTGGCGGGTTTGTTGGAGCGTTTGGATTTACGGCACCCGCCGCCGACGGGGACGTTGCGGAGGACGCCGCCCTTGGTCCAGTAGCGGCGACAGTTTTTGCAGAAGTGGCGAGGCTGGGAGAGGTTGTAGTTGTTGTAGTAACAGAACTTGGTGTTGAGGGAGTCGCAGCGGGGGCACTTGAGGGCCTGGTGGTTCTGGTGGTGGGGTCGGAGCCTCCTGTCCGCGGCGGCGGTGCCGGAGAAAAACCTGGTTCCGCCTCCTCCTCCCGGTGTCCCTGGTGCCATGGAGTGTATTTGCTGCATTTGGTGGAGTTAAATGGGAGGGAGAAGTTTTGATTAGATGCACCTGAAAGCAGTGTTTATGTCAGTGAGTGTGTTGGTGTTGTGGTCGTTGAGTAAACACACATGTGTGTCTGTGTGGAGAGAGTACGGAGAAGAAAAAGCAGAGAGAGAGAGAAGAGAATTGGGATGCGGAATGAGAACGGCGTTTGAGAGAGTGACAAATATGCCTGGAGTCTGCAACACCGTCCTTCTGAGCTCTCTATATTACTTACTGAGTTGTAATGTTTGTTATGTCATGTTTGGGGATTTGGGAGGGAAGGTGAATTGACCCAACAATCCCTATAACATAGCCGTAACTACTTTCGCAGCCCAACCCACGCACTTTTTAATACGCCTAAGATATTCAATTCATTCATCTTTATTTTCTATAACTCTCAATTATAACATAAGTTACACCATAATTACAAAATATAATATGCAGATTAATAAGTATATGCATTAATGAAATTTAAAAGTATTTGTTAGTGTATGCTTACTTTATTAGTTTAATGTTAAATCAATTTTATTGTGTAATTTAAATTATTCTTTTTTTTTTCGGAACAGGCACGTGATGTTGAAATTAATAATTGACTTTATATTAAGAAGAGCATATTGATGATGACATTGTTACTGTTAAATTATTTCACTATTCTATTGTACTAAAAAATATATTTAATATCGATCTGTCTTAATATCAAATTCAATGATTTTTCAATAAAACTGAATGATACATTTTAGTTTTAAATTAATTAGTGTGTTGTGTATTTCGTTGTTTACAGTTTTATATTAATAACATATTTTTAGAATTTGTCTTAACAGAAAATGTTAAATTTATCATACAACGCTTAATTGTGTGCTTTATATGTATTTTTATTAAACATAACTAGTAATAAATTACATGAGAATCGTATACTTTTATATTAGATAATTATATAACATCAACTATGTAAAAAATAATAATATATAGTATGCTTAAATTATCTATTAACTTTTTGTGGTATTATTTTTTATAATATCATTTGTTTTCAGAGCACATACTATTGTAAAACATTATTAATAGGATTTTGTTCAAAAAAAAATAATGCATTTTATCCACAAAACCCAATACACCCCAACCTCTCACCCCAAGTGTCCCCCCACTTCGCAAGGCAGGTTGTTGTCAGTGGGTATCGAACCTCAAACCTGACCTTTAACACCCTGGTGAAAGATGCTACCAAACACGAGTACTTCTTTTTTGCCTTTTCTGTCGTTCTTCTTAACGGGACACGCTTACCTGGAACCCTTCCCAGGAAGACTTTCGATACAAGGACCATATTACGCTCATCTAAGTCGATTTTAACCATCGACTCTAATCAGTGGCGGATCTTGACTAAAAATGTTGGAGGAGCCAAAATAATATAATTTTTTGTTCATTAAATTAGATTATTAGTATAATGTTTCAAAAAATAATTCCTTAAACTCAACAATTGGATTATTAGATTAGACCATTAATATAATGTTTCAAAATATATGAAGAAGTAAAATGTATTTGTTCTCATCTTCACCAACAACTTCCCTTTTATTATTTTTAAAAAATAAATCTATTATTTTATTTTCCATCTGTATAAATATTTTTTTCAAAATAATATAAGAATACAATTTTTTCTTGTATATTCATAAAAAATGAATTTGTAAAAGGTTTGTAAGATAAAAAATCATGTTAATAACTCTTAAACTAATATTTTATTATCAGGTAAGACGATAGAGAGTTACTTTTTTTTTCAAAAAAGAAAGAAAACAAATGAGAAATAAAAATAATAATAATGAGTTTGTGTCTAATTTTCTTTTCTTCAAAAACAAAAAAGAAAACACATGGGAATGAGAGATGAATACAATTTGTGAAAGATTAGAAAGACAATGAGAAAGAAACAAAAAATATCTTAATAAATATTTTGTTTAATTATTATTTTTTTGTTTCTTTATTTGTCTAAAAATGTCTAATTGATTGTCTAATGTTTTTTTAGTCTATATTTGTTGAAAATTGAAACGGTTAAAACGGTTAATAGGAATGTTTTGCTTTGTTGGTGCAATTAACATAATTCTAGTGTTAATTTTGATGAAAAACTTTTTGATCCGCTCCAAAAAAATTTAATGAAAATAACCAAATTGCATCAACTTTTTAAAAAATCGAAACCAAATTGAGACTACAAAAACTAAATGACCAACTTTGTTAAGATTAAAGGTTGTATTTTATAAAAGAAATAAAAAGTCACACAATTTAATTTCCATTAATTTCTAAAATATACTACATATAATTTTTAAAAAATTTAAAAATTTAAAAGATATATATAATTTAAAATAATTTCAAAAATATAAATATAATTAAAAAAATAAAAAATATACATATAATTTAAAAAAAAAAATATTGGGGGGGCCATGGCCCCTCCCTGCCCTTTAAATAATTCGTCCCTAACTCTGATACTACTTGTTAGGTTTACAGAAGAGGTTTCATTAGGGAGTACAACACTAATTGTTGCGGGTTGCACAATTGTCCTATGACGAAGGCCAAGTGGGTCAAGTCACAATCCAAGTGATATTCCTAGTAGGACAATTGCTGAGGGGGAGATTGTTGCAAGTGACATCAATTGTCCCGTGACATAGGCTAAGTAGACTGAATCACAATCGTGGCGACTTATGTTACACTCTTAAGTAAAAAGAGTTGTGTCCTGACTAATAATTATAGTTTTTAGCCTAGTGATAAGCGATCAATCCTTATATATATATATATATATATATATATATATATATATATATATATATATATATATATATATATATATATATATATAACTTAAATAAAAATATTGATAAAAACAATTATTATACACAACTTAAACTCCACAGTATCAAATCTAAGAGCATAATTTTCATATTTCTGGAGTATCAAATCTAAGAGCATCAATTTTCATATTTCAAAGAAAAATGCACTGAAAATTAAATCCAAACCATACTAAAAAGTCTAACAACTCATCCATTTATTAAAAATAACTCCATATACTTTCATGTATTCTTCATCTAATTCTAAAAATCATTACCACATTTAGTTCCAATATACATATAATAAACTAAATATCACATACTTTACCTATCTAAAAATCAACTCATTGAATAAACGTAACTATTAAATCCTCTTGTTTGGATGTAGAGTGTCTACAAGTTTAAACTTCTCTTGTCACTTTAAAAAATCTAATATAACTCAAAGTAATAAACCAACTATCAATTCATACACCAATAATATCTTCCATGTACCAAATATCTTATGAGAAGAAGAAAAAAGAATACTTAATAGGAATGGATTCACTTATAAAAAATAATTACGACTAACCAACTATGTTTCTTATCTAGCTACATAGTTACCTCGTTGAAAATGTAATCAAACAAATTACCATTAATAAGATTTTTCTCAGAATTTAGAGTGTTTTAAAAAAGGTACTAAAAAATGAATTTTGAAATGTAATAAAAACAACATCTTTTCTCAATCTAGAAACCTAAATTTCGAAGTTCATTTAAAATAAAAAATCCAATAAATTAAAAGTTAAGTAAAATTTTAAAATTACGTCAATTTGATACGAGCAATTAAAACTAAACGAAATTGTTTTAGATAAACTATGAGAAAAAAATAATTAAATCACTAACACATCATTAAATGCAAATAATGTATAGAAAAAATCGTAAGAAGAAAAACTAATTGTCGTGATAATTAAAAGTTGTAAATCTAAATTGGATAGTTATACATAAACGACAAATGTTAAAAGTTAGTGGTAAATTGTCATCTTAGAAAGTAATGCACATTTTTTTTCCTTTTAGTTTTAATAATTTGATCAACTATATAAATCAAAATTATGATTTCTACTCTTTGCGATAAGTGAATATTCTACCAGAGCTTCTCTCTTCTCCTTCCCTTCCTCTCTATACTAATTAAGAAATTAGTTAACATCGTTTAATTTAAATAATTTAATTCAATAATTATCATTCACCGAAACATTGTATCAATATAAAAAAGAAGATAAAAATAAAAACTCGGTTAAAGAAATATAATTAAAAAATATCAATAATATATAATTAGTTAACATTATTTACTTCTACTTTATATTTTGTATCGACTTATTCTTTTAAAATTTAACAATTATATACAGTTAATTTATCAATAATTATGTTAGTATGATTTATACTGTACTCATTATAAGAATCAATAACTTTATGGTTTTGTTTCATTATTATTTTTATTTTTAGAATTTATATATATAATAAATGAAAAAATATGAGAAAAAATATAATTCTCTAATACAATCAATTAAATTAAAAAAAATACAAAACAAAGCTCGTAATCTTGTAATAGATATTATAACATTTTGTGTGTTGAAATTAAGGTGAGACAATGAGTTTACCGAAAAATAAAAGAAGAAAAAATGTATGAGAAACAGAGTTGAAAATGGAGGGTAGGGTGGGGACATGGAGCGAAGTGAGGGGTGGTTGGAAGGTGTAATCCAGAAAACCAGTTGTCGCATTGCTTTGTCGGCCACTCCTATGTGTATATCTATCCATAGTTCAACAAAACAACTAACTCTCTCCTTTCTTCTCTTTTTCTTTCTGTCAAACAGATGGTGTACACTCACCCACGTTCCCTCTTCTTCTTCTTTCACAAAATCTCTTCCTACACCATAAATTCATTATTCTAACCTTCTTCTTTCAACAATTTAATCATAATAAAGTCTTTACGTAAGAAATTTTCACCTTAAGAAGGAGAATCCAACACCTGCATTCCGATGCTCTTGCCGAATATTTTAATAATAATGTACTGTATGTTCCATCGGACTATCGGCAATGCATAATTCGCCGGTCCATCGAACAAGGTTGGGAGAACTTGCATATGAAACAGGACCATCGGTCGATCGGCCCACAAAAACCATGCGAACCCATGAAGGACTATCGGTCACTTAAATAAACTACATATGAACCTCATAAAGGACCATCGGTCGATCGGTCCCACAGATAAATCACACATTATCTTGTAAGGGACCACTGGTCGATTGGCCCCACAGGTAAATCACACGTTACCTCGTAAGGGACCACCGGTCGATCGGCACCACAGGTAAATCACATGTTACCTCATAAGGGACCATCGGTCGATCGGCCAAACAGAAAACCTGAACCAATCAGCTAGATTAATTAAAATTAAACAAGTCAGTAATCATGATTAAGGGATCATTGGGCCATGATTAAGGAACCCTAATTATAGGCCCACACCGGAAACTATAAATAGGGCCCAGAGGTAGGTTGGTAGGGATCTTTATTCGCATTTATTACAACAGTTACGATTATTCATCGATCGCTCCATCAACTGACTTAAGCATCGGAGCTTTTTAGACAGGTACCCCGATCGTCTGTTCAACCGATCGAACAAGGAGGAAGATTACTTGGCGAGAAAGTTACAACAGATTATTTAGAGAGGAGGCATAAAGGAGAAAGGAGTAAAATTGAAGTGCTTCTTAGTAGGTGCTTGGTCTCTACACCCGAAACAAATAATAACATGATTTTGACTATATTCAAAAGATAAGTTTAACTCAACATTTAACTTCACAGAAAACTCCCTTTTGTTAGTCTATGGCGGTGTCATGCACATACAACGGTGCATCATACTTGTTTGACTAATTGTTTAACCTAATTTAAGTAGTTATCATTTGAAAATGACTATATTCACTATTTTAAAACAACGTGGGTGGGTTCGTTTAAGAATGTTCAAAATAACAAAATAGCTATTTAATTATAATCATTATATTTCATCAACATTTTTGCCAATGTAAATAATGTAATTATCTTCTTCTTTTTCATTTCATTTCGAATCATATATAGGATTATCTAAATAAAAGCTCAATATACTTATATTATAATCAATGTCGTTTTAGATTATCATTTTATAATTGGTTTAATAGAAAATATTATTTTCTTTTTAGAATTTGAAATGTTTTGTAATAAAATATATTTTTAAATTTAAATTTAAAAATTATTTAAGAGTGATCAAATTACTTAAAAATAGATAAGTTCAAATTTCACTTAAAACTATAAGAGTTGTGATTTTTATTTTATTGTTAAACATGTTTCATTTGAATAGGGATTATTCCATAATCTTAAGTTCGTCAGCCGTCATTGTTAGGGTCAAAATTGCTGAGCATTTGAGGTCTTATCAGTTTTGGGGTTTGTGCTTCATCATGATTTTATTCTTAAAAACCATCTCAAAGACTGCAACGAATAATATGTATTTAAAATGTCTTAAAACTTGATTCCTAAGAGATGTGGGACTAGGCATCCGAGGTATTGTCAATCACTATAAATTCGAGGTATTATCTGTTTTGAAACGGAAAGTTTCATTACAATTTTGTCCTTAAAAGACGTCTTAAAGATTAGAAAAATGAATGAGTATTTGAATTGCCTTGCTGCTCAACTCCTAAATAATGTGAGACTATTGAGCATGATAAGAACAAAGAAGAATTTCAATTTTTCGTTAAAGTTTAAGGAATAAAAACATGTTTTACCTTTTTTTTTTACTTATGTCATTAACATTATGTATTGCTGATTTATGTAGATTATTATATTTTTTAGTTATCGTTAGTGAAAACTTTCTTGGTATATATTAAAGATGCTTTTTTTAGTTGATCTTAAAACTTTTTCTTTTCAATGTTAGTCATGCTTATTTTTTTACTCATTATAGTTATTTTTTGAACACCATAAGTAAATTTTTTTTTTCAATATTAGATTGGACAATATTACATTTGATCAATATTAGAGAATGTTTTTTATTGAGTCTACTGAACTTTTTTCTTATTAATTTAATGGGAATTAATTTTTTTTATCACCCTTATATTGTTGTATATTATTATTTTTTCTCATTTAATATTTTAGTTTGAGTTTTTGTACTATATGTACCATTCGACCAGGCCGAATAGAGTAGGATATACATAGTGTGTGTTTAGATTATCGTTTGAACATTCAAAAGTCACTTGAAGAGCATTGAATGTCACACCCATTTGTTTGGTAATTTTTTCTTTTTTTTTTTACATTTCATGGAGTATTAAAGAGGTCCAAAGTGTGATTGTATGCAAAGAAACACCTTTGATATTTTTCCTTTGGATGAAATTAAGTTTCCTTCAACCAAACTCAACTTTTTCAATGGTGATCCAAACACACACATAATTGACTGAACAATTAATGAGATAACTAGTCAGTCAACACCAAAATAAACTAAATACATGCTTAGTCTAAACAAGTTAGTAAACAAGCTCATCAAGAATTGAGTTGTAATTAGGCTCCTCTTAGTTAAAAGCTCATGGGAAAAAATTAAAAATACATGGTTGTTGGTACATTTATTATGCATTTATTACTTACAACATTAATTATTTTGAGGGATCGAATTCAAACTAACTTTAGGGTCAGAGTATCTTTAGCAAATACCTACTGATTGGTTGACGAATACGATTATCTGAACAGAAAGGACCCATATCGAAGTGAGAACATACAAAAATTATCTTAAGTGGACGATTGAATGAAGTTTATTGTTATTATTTGTTGTTCATGTTTATAATAATTATTAATTGGGAAAAAATTTAAACAACATTGGTTAAGATTTTTATTTTTTGTCAATAAATTAGGGAAAATTTTCAACCTATATTAATAAAAAAATTGGTAAATAAACCTCATATACTATCATTGTAAAAATAAACTTCTATAAATAATAGACTAAATAATTATGATCGATATAAATTGAAAATAATATATGATAATATCACACTACTAACAATACTAAATTTACTGACGAAGATTATCAAGAAATCCAAATGCGTTGGTAATATGTCAGTTAACATTCTTCATGCAACTTTTTTAATTTTTTGGTAATATGAATTTGTACAACTACACATTTTTCTTAACGCATTACATTCACATCCTATATCATAACTTTGTCAATGTTATTTTATGTTATTTAATAAATGTTTGTTTGTAATAATGTAAATATTAGGTTGTTGGCTTGACTGTAATATATAGGTTAAAATATATTTTTGTCCAATTTTTTATTGAAATTATTCAATTTGATTTATTTATTTATTTATTTTTTAATTAAGTTCAATTTTTTGTTAAAAGAGAATATTTTTATACATGTCACATGTCAATTTTATAGTATTTTTATTTTTTATTTTTATTTTTTTGATTTTTTTAAAGTATTTTTCACGTGTTGAGTTCATATTATGTCATATGATAGTGTCAACACTAAGTGTTAGCACTATGTGTTATTATCTTGTATTCAATTAATTTTTATATTTAATTTTTTATTCAATTGATTTTTTTTTTTAAAAACAATTTAATATTTCCTTCTCTAAAATATAGTTATATAGTTGAATTCAACACCTACCGATAAATAAATAAATTACAAAACTTGTTCTATTATTATATATTGTTTAATTTATAATATTATTTGATTACAAAACTTTTCTTCTTACAATGTTGAAAATGATTTTTTTACTCATATTTAATTTGTTTTATATCTTTAAATTCTCTTTTATATATATATATATATATATATATATATATATATATATATATACTATTTAATTTTAAATATTGATTTTAAACTCTTAAATTTGAAACCAAAACAATTAAGAAAATAAGAAGGAAGATTTACAATTTCTTATTTTTCAAAGAGTTTTCTTTATATTTTTTTATTTTAGATATTATAAACTTTTTTACAAAAATCCAAGTTAGTATCGAAACATTGTAATTATAAAATGATATTAACTTTCCCCCTACTCTTATAAAATTGTTCGATTCTTTTAAATTGTTTATGTTTTAGTAGTTTTTTCATTTTCTATTTTATCACGTCGATAAAATCATTTAGGAATATTGATTGCAAAATTACAATAATTTTAACAAGACTTTTCTTTTTTTCTTACGGTCAATTAAATTGTATGTTGTTATTTCATTAATTACTTCATATATTTATTCAAAGATAATAATAGTAAGGCAGAGAATGATAGTTTCCATATGATTTCAAATACTGTTTATAAGATTTTTTTTTAATTTAAAATAGTTACATTATATTAATTTTATTATATTTTTAGCTCAATACTATCTCAGATTGTCATTAAAATTTGTTAATTGTATTTTAATTTTAAATTTATGTTTTTTACTATAATGTTGTTATAAATTTCTACTTATATACTGGGATAGGCCAATTTTTTAGTTAAAAAAGGGTAGGATTTAATATTATAAACTAAATGAAACTTGTAATGATAAATTTTTTTATAATTTATTTATTTTTATTAATAAATAAACTGAATTAAACTACATTTTAAAAATGAATAATATTGAATTCATTTAAAAAATAATTGAGACTCAATTAAATAAAAATTAAATATAAAAATTAAATTCAATATAAAATAATAACATTTGGTGCTTATACAGTCGCATAACACTAATTTATTATGTGATATGACATAAACTTGACACATAAAATAAAATTAAAATAAAAAATAAAAAAAAATATTACAAGATGACACATAATATGTATAAAAATAACGTTAATGTCATTTATACAAGTATAGGATATAATTAGATCGCTTTAATAAAATTCAGGACAAAACAAAAAATAGCTTAATACATATGCTGCTTTGATTATAGGTTTGGTTGTATACATACAGGTTTTAGTAGGAGATATGGAAAACCAAATTTGGCATCAAAGTAACCTCAAATAACTAAGGAATTATACTGATGTCAATAATTGGTTACAATAATTTGACAATAGATAATGTTTATTAGTAATTTCCTACAGATATATTTTCTTAAAAGTACTCGGTAATGTCAACAAATATTTAATATTTGTCAATAAAATTTATTAATGATTATTTTATTAATAAATTTTTATCATCATAATTCGTCAATAATTTGACTATTGTTAAACTTTGTCTATTAACTACCATCCATTAATTGTCTAAGTAAGTAAATGTGGTCGAATCAATTAAAAATAATATTGATTGACATCAATTGAGAGAGAAAATTTTTTCCATTCCAATCGAAAAAATGTTTACAAACTTAAAAAAAAAATAGCATTAGCCAAATTTAGCTTAAAGAGACATTAATATTAATATTTTTAATCATTAACAAAATTTTAATATCTAAGTACTTCTATATTTTTTAGTAATTCAATATTTATTTAGATGATAAATTAAAATTTAATGAATTTGAATTACTTATCAAACAAAATATTAAAAAACAAAACAATTTAAACTAAAATGAATTCTATTTCATTATTTTAAAATTTCTTAAAAATGGTGAATTTTTATATATCATCGTTAGTCTGTCATCTATATAATTAATTATTATATTTTATATTCACAGTTAGTCACTACGTGACAATGTTACCAAAAGAAATTATCAAACACATACAACCTTACATGAGACGAAATGTTTTTTTTAATTAAATCCAAATTTATGTATGTTTAATAAAATGTTATGAGGGTAAGTACTTTTTTATTATATCTATTTAGTATTTAATTATAGTTCCTAATAAATATAATTTTTTTTTATAAATATGTCACTAGCCGTGAATGGTGACATTTATAACTAAAATATAACTTTAGTTTTATGAAGTTATATACATTACACAACTTTTATTTAATTTGTTTAATACTATGGTGGAAAAAATAAAGTATTTTTAATTTAATTATAATTAATTAGAAAATCATTCATCAGATCATTAAATATCAAATAACTAATTTCACCAAAATTGAATTATGACTCGATTATAAAAGTATCGGTAGAATCCACCATGGACGTATACGATGAATTTTAGATGATCTGCCTTCTCAGCATTCACTATCAACTATTTATTTCATTTAAATATTGAATTAAAATATAACCTAATTAAATATCCATGCAATTTGACTAGATACTGCACTTATTTAAGATAAATGTTGATATAAGGAAATAAAAATTCACTTGTTAGTTTTAAAGCATTGATATATTAATTGTGTATCTACTCAATCTGAATTTTTTTTTATATTTTTAATCAACTGTAGTAAAAAATTATGTAACAAGTAAAATTAATGTTTTGTTATATATATATATATATATAAAATCTTAAGCTTAAAAAAATATCCATGATTATTGTTAAGATTAAGAATATAAACTTACAAACTATATTCTAAAGGAAAAAAAAAATGTTCTTGGTCCTTGGAATTTGACCTTAATTAAAGAATAGTCTTTGTTCGAAATTTGGTCACCTAATCATTGTTTGGTCTCTGCACTTTTAAATTTATTATTTTTTGTCTTTATTTCTAAACGACGTTAAAAATAACAAAGGATATGCCACATGTTATTTACTTTCTTTTTTATAAATTAAAAAACTAGTGTCTACATAGCCAAAGTTTTACACGAGAATAAGAAAACATATATTTTTGGTCCCGGGAATTTTAACTTAATTTGAAAATTGTCTCGAACCAAAACTTTGTCATTATTTGGTTCTACATATTCAAAATCATTGTTAATATATATAATAATAATATTACATATTTATTAATAGTATTTATTATTATATATTAATAATAATATTAATATATATGTAAATAATAATTAATAATATTAATATACAAGTAATAATATTAATAATAATTAATAATATTGTTATTTATATTATTAATAATAATGTAATTATTATTTATGATTATAAGAATATATAATAATATTAAT
>Ga0214542_1011000_pt1 | contig 12720 bp, 9 predicted proteins | sample CNSS1metaG_FD_160096 | JGI IMG/M metagenome (GOLD analysis project Ga0214542, IMG submission 160096) | Root nodule microbial communities from cowpea collected in UCLA plant growth center, Los Angeles, California, USA - CNSS1 | ecosystem: Host-associated > Plants > Roots > Nodule | place: USA...
TTTATCTTTATATATTTTTGGTAACTAAATTGGTTTTTATATAATATGGTCATTAAATTGGTTTCTATATAACATGGTTACTAAATTGGTTTGTAATAAAATGGTCATTAAATTGGTTTTAAATATTTCGTTACTAAATTGGTTTCTATACAATTGGTTGCTAAATTGGTTTTAACATAATTGGTTACTAAATTGGGTTCTAAATTAGAAACTAAATTAGTAGCTAATATTAGCTACCTATGTTTTAGCTACTTGTGACTATTGGACTCTAAATTGGTTACTAATTGAATTAGTGACTAATTTTATCATTTTAATGACCAATAATTTAGTTACTAAAACCAAGTTTTCTTGTAGTGAAAAAGAAACTAACGAGAAACTATAATGTCATGGAAGTTTTTTTCTCATTTATTATTTTACTATTTTTTAATATAAAAATGGTAAGAAACGGTCTAACCTCTTTACGTTAAAACTTTTTTATTTATTTTTTAATTTTTATTTTTTAATTAACATTGTTTTGAGTTTTTATTTTTGACTCCTATTTCTAAAAATTACTTAAACTCCTTCTTTAATTTTTTTAAACAAAATTTAAAGAAACTTTTTTAATTAATTTTATTATTGTTTTAAGACAATTTATTTTTACTCTTTTTTAATTAACACTTTTTTTATGTTTTGGAAACAATTTTATTTTTATTTACCCGGACGAAATTTGGTGTTGACCTCTATTTTCTTAGATTTTACTTGATGACATGAAAATTTAAGATTTTCATTTTATCAAAGTAAAAGATAAGAGAAGACAAAAACACTAATTTCATGCGGGTTCTAAAAAACCTTAAGAAACAATGATAAACAAGAACAACTAATTTAAATAGATACACCAATTCCATGAAGATAAGAAAATCAATAATCATCGTAGAGGGCCTTGATATAAACATAAAGAGATCAATAACCATTCCATCGGAGAGGGCATTGATATGAAAGAAATTCGATGACCATTGCCTCGTAGAGGGTCTCGATATGAACATAGAAAAATCATTAACCATTCCATTGGAGAGGCTTTTGATATAAAAGAGAATTGATGGTCATTGCCTCATAAAGGGCCTCAATATGAACATAAGGGGATCAATGGCCATTCCATTGGAGATGGCCTTGATATAAACAAAAGGAGATCAATGACCATTCCATCAGAGAGGGTCATTGATATGAAATAAAAAGGAGATCAATGGTCATTCCATCAGAGAGGACCCGTTGATATAAATAAAAAGGAGATCAATTATTATTCCATCGGAGAGGGTCGTTGATATAAACAAAAGGGAAATCAATGACCATTTCATCGGACAGGGCCTTGATATGAATATGGATTGTTTTTTTTTAAAGAAAACGAATGCATGCGTACATGTTATGCATGAATCACCTAAGACCTCTGTGTTTTCATTTTTTTTCTTTTTTTTTCTTTTTTAGAGCTGAAGCTGTCAAAACCTTAATATGCTTGAATGTATGAATTTATGGTGCAAAATTTCCATAAAAATCCTATATATATTTGTTTGTCTCTTTTTTTGTCTTTTTATAATTTTTTTATTATTTTTAAGCTATAGAAATTAAGCTTTTAGACAATATGAAACCAAACTAAGTGGGCTAGTATGAAACTAGGCTTGTGGGCTAGTGTAAGAACTAGGCTTGGTGGCTAGTGTGAAAACTAGGCTTGTGGGCCAGTGTGAGAACTTGGCTTGGTGGCCAGTGTGGAAACTAGGCTTGGTCGCCAATGCGAGAACTGGGCTTGGGGGTCAATGTGGAAATTGGGCTTGGGGGATAGTGTGAAAATTGGGCTTGGTGGCCAGTGTAGTGGCTTGTGGGCCAACACGGAGCTAGGCTTTGGGGGCCAAACAAAACTGAGCTTGGAGGCCAAACAAAACTAGGCTTGAGGGCTAGACAAAACTAGGCTTGGGCTAGACAAAACTAGGCTTGGGCCTGAAAATACCGTGTTTGGGCTAGACAAAAGTAGGCTTTAAGGATATATAGGTCATTCATATGAATGAAGAGGACCATCAATTTGAAAAATGTCATGGGTAACTTTTGTAATATTAATTTTTTCTGAAAAAACCATTTGATTGAAGAAGCATATTGCATGATTATGTTGACTCATGTTATGATGATATGTGGACACATGTTATGATGATATGACATGTAAATGGTTATGCATGGTAGAATGCATGTTTATTATTTCAAACACAAGCGTAGGGATTAGAACCATGGTATGAACAAATGCATGATGAAAACCTTGTAATGCTTTGTCCTTTTGACTTTTTTTTATGCATGTCAAAATCAATTGTTCTATTTACAATCATCAAACTCGTTGTTATTTTGAATATTTCCTGAAAGTGAGGAATGTCCCACATCCTGAGGTGGTGGAGCTCCAAAGGTACATGAAGAGCTCCATGGGCAGCGGAAATGGATGAAGGAATGAAGGCAGGTTGGAAGGCACTTGCAAGCAATGGAAGGTGAAAGAGGTGATAGGATTTCCTAATCTATGCTAGCCTAAGGAAGGTGGCTAGAGGTAGAGAGAGGAAATCTCTAGAAAGTGGTGACTCTCAAAGGCAATAGAGGGAGGAGTGCTCTCAACTCAAGTTGCATCTATTGCTTAAAATTTCAAGAGTGACTACAAATGAGTGAAATTTTGGCTTTTATATGAAGCCATTTACACATGAGAAAGGAGAGCCATTGGATGGAGTGAGCCTTGATCTTGGCCCTTAGATCAAGCTTGGAGAAGGAGACAAGATCACGTCCCTTGGATCTTGGCTTGAAGAACAAGAAGGATTCTTAGCCTTTAGATGTGATGACCAACCTTAGTCAAACCATGAAGCAAAGGAGCCTCCTTGTCTTCATAATCTCGGCCATGTATGAAGAGAATTGGGCCGAGCCCAATTTGAACCCATCCTATGTTCCTTTCATGTCTTATGTATTATTGGAAAGCAAAGCCCAAACAATGGCCCAATTTAAATCTACACTACTAGATTTACATGCACTTCTTCAAGTCTTTGTGATCTCTTTGGCCCATGTAAAGAATGTGAGAAGCCCATTGATTTTGTGATCATCTAATGCGAGGCCCTTTTGAATCTTTTTCATCATTGATCTTGTAATTGGGCCTTTTAATGGGCTTGGGCTTGGGCTTGAAGGTGCAATTGGGCTTGGTGGGGTCATATCATGAGGTGTAATGTTTAAAATGATTATTTTTTTTACTTTCTCTTTCACAACATTAGTGCACACGTGCTTGAATTCACAAGTGAGTGAAAGGCTAGAAACTTTGGAAAGTGTTTGAAGGAGATTGGGATAGTCATGTGGGCATGTCGTTCCTCACACACTCCTCAAAGGAGATGTAATTTGTGAATGTCAGGGTAAAATCATAAAAGACACAAAAAGTTGCCCCCATTTTTGCTTATTGGGAAAAGGGTATGGGAAATGGATCTATGAATGACAAGGTGAAAAAGATTCATGTGAGACCAACAAAGCTGCCCTAGTTTCATGGTATGGGTGTTATTCAGGAGAGGTAATGGATGTGGGAAGGATTGACTAAATGGATTGCCCCAATGGGGTTAATTTTCTTTCACTTACTTTGGCCAATTAGCAGGGAGTTCCCCTTTTCTTAAGAAAATATTTTTTCTTGTCATTTTTCATTTTTTGTTTCATTTATTCAATTTTTTACTTTCGTATTGTTAGCCATTTTTTCTTATTACAAAAATAAGCTTTATGCAAATCAGAACAATCATTATTCAATTTGTGTGGACTTTTTACTTGGCTTGTAATGTGGTTATGGGCTAAAAGGTTTTGAAAGAAAGGATATAAACGCCAAAATAATTTTTTTCCGTTTTTTTTTTAAACAAGAGTTACCATCTAGTTATTGCATCAGCTATTTGTCAAGACTTTTGGAACTCTTTGCTTTTATTCAAATTTTATTTTCATTCTTTTTCATTTTCAATCACTTTGTGATTATTTTTGCTTTTTGGCTTTGTTTTTCCTTTGATGAATTCTATTTATTTAACTACAGAGTGCATTTTATGTGCATCTCAAGTTGACATGGGAACAATTTTAAAAGAAAAGTTTTTTTAACATAATGAGATAACAAGGGATATTTTACTTTGTTTGGATGAAGAAAAATGGTCACACATCATTTCAAATCTTGATTGCTTTACACTACAAGAAAAATTGGTATTACCGATGGTAGAAATTCGTCCATAATGACACAATTTCGTTGGTAAACTGGTATTACCGACGGACTACTGATGACCAGAAATCCATCAGAAAACACATCGTCGGTAAATACTTACCGATGGATGCTTGAGACTTGTCGATATTTATCGGCGGATTGTTTCTTTGCAAAAACTTTCAGTTATTACCAACGGATAAGTCTTTCGGTCACTACTGACAACCTAATTTGTTGAAAACTACACACGTTTATGTTTTGCTATACCCAATGGATTGATCCGTCGATAATTTTCGAAGGGTAGATCCGTCGGTAATTATCGAAGGATTGATCCGTCGATAATGGCAAAGCATAAACGTGTGTATTTTCTGACGGATTAGGCCGTCGGTAATCCATCGGTAAGTCAATAGTTGTTTCCAGCAGCATTTATTTATTTAATATTTCCCAATTACCAGCATACAAAAAACTCTAACACAATTCTAGCATTCCAAACAATTGCAGCATTCATTATACTCATGAAATTCCATCACACATGACATTTGTTGCACAAAACATACCCAATAATATGTAGGATAACATAACAATATATGTCAAGTTATACATGACCATGATACCAAGTAAAAACATAATAAAACGCAAGTTTATTAAGTACATCCTAAATGTGTTTCTTAAGGAAATGAAAAGCTAATAATCTTCATAATCCGGAAAAGATTCTTCATTGTGGTCCTCTTCATTATTTTGTTGTTGAGATTGTGGTTGAGGGATTTCAGATTTCTGTTGAGTAGGGTTTGGCTCTTGTGGTTGTGGTTGTGGCTGTGGTTGTTGTAGACGAGCCTAAGCATTAGGAGAGAGATATTGCAGGACTAGTGATTGAAAGGATCGAAACTCAGACCTCAATTGCTCATTTTCCTCCAGGTTGCGTGAAAGTTGATGCCTAATATTACTGAGGTCCTTAGTATTATAAGAGGAAGAAGTTGGTAGTTGATTGCTTTCATTTGAACCCGTATATTTTGAAACAAGTTGACCAGCCCCATAAAGTCTTCCTTTCTTTTTTCCTCCTACTATCTCAATCCAACACTTAGTCCTGATATTCTCATCTTGTGTAGGATCAGCAAAGGACTGCTCTTGAGTTCCATCAAGACATGAGGAAACCTCAGATCTAACTTGAGAAAGCCTAGTCTGAAATTCTTCCTGTAAGTAAAAGATGAACAATTATTATTGTGTGGTGGGATACATATATAAGTTTAAGAGTAAATAATATTGAACAATATAAGAGACTTACATTTGTCTTCCTAGACCTCTCATGCACATACTCGCCAGTACCTTTTCGTATATGTGTTTGTTGAAAGACTTCATCAAGAAACACATGTCGTCCCAACTCACGTGCCTGCAACAAAATATGTTGTAATGTTAGATTTGATATGATTTAAAACTCTAAAAATGTAGTTCAAATGTGACAAATACAAATAGTTAATGTGTATACCATACGAAGGGCATGCTCGTGAGTGGTAATGGATCCACCTGTGTGTAGGGCCCCACCCGTTTCAGAAGCCCTATTCTTTTTTGCTGCAATACATTTGCTGCGATAACTTGGAGAATTCCAATGTTCTAACAGCCTTGTCCACACATCATTAGGAATCCATTATGGCCTTTCTCTAGCCATTCTAGCGTCTCTAAACAACTCAGAAAGACGATGAGAAGCTCTGCTATTGAAATTTCTCTTAATTTCAATTTCATGCTCTGGTGCCCACTGAACTCTCCTCTATAACAACACAATTTAAACATATAATACATTATAAGTATATTAAGCACGGAGTAGTAATTAACAACTTAATTTACCTATATAATAACTTAGAACAGATTACCTTGAATCGTTGCTAGAAAATATCCTTGTCTTTTTCAGGTATTGCTCCCCATGATGGCCAAGGATTAAGAAATTGTTGCTTGATTGTCTTTGTGATAGCTTGTGAAGCAACTTTAGATGGAACAAACCTAGAATTCATGGAAAATTGTCAGAAGATTAAAGATGTTACAGAATATAAACAATGAGAATAACTGAATTGAAATATTACCTTCGATCGACAGGTTCAATCATTGAGTGGTCCTGCAGAGGAGGGTCATGTTCTGCATCTAAATCAGGATCAACCATAGGTTGTGGGGTAACCATATTACCTACAACTAGGGATGGTATAATATGAGGTGAAGGGGATGCTTCAATGTCTGTAGAAGGGGGCCTAGGAGCAGCAAGGGTATGAAACCCTGTGGGTGGAGGTTGAGAAGATGAGGACGCATATGAATTGCCGGGATTGAAGTAGGATTATGTAACCTTGTGGGTGGAGGTGGGGAAGATAAGGATGGCATATGTAAGCCCGGGTAGGGGTGATGGGTCTGAGTGGAATGCGAAGCACATAATTATTACGTCTCTTTCTCTGCTTTGCAATACCTTTCCCCTTCTCAACTGAGGGTGATCGAGGTGGATCTCCCGATGACATGGCGTATGTAGTTTACGATCTAAGTGTCAAACAAATTATGATGGTGTATGATAACAAACAAATATACCAACAACTTAATAAGTATTCATTAGACATATTAAAAATGTTGAAGAACAACAACAAAAAGTTCTAATGAAATGAAAAAAAAAAACAGACATATTAAAAAAGACAAAATTAGTCATTAGCATCATTTTCATCCTCATCGTCCTCCTCTTCTTCTTTGAGATAAAACTATATGACTGTAACATAACTCATTTTTCTTTTTCTTTCTTTTGTTTCGAATTTTTTCTCATAGATTGCCCTCTTGGGTTTTCAATCTAGCAAATTTCTTTTTTTCTTTTTGGAAAATTGTTTCTTATTTGTCTCGACGGATTCAGGGATCATCCGACTAGTGCAAGCAAAGATAAACATTGGCAAATCTGCCCCAATGTGAAAAATCATGTTTATTATACGAGTAAAACCAATGATGTTAAAGAAAATCCTTTTATTTTGGGACAGTGAAGGGTTAAGGCTTTCAAGCCACGCATGTACAAGTGTTTTCCAAAGAAAAGGTCAAGTTGTTATTCTTCATTAAGCATTTGACCTCATTTTTATTATTCATTTTTTGCACTCTTTTTTTTTTGTATTTGAAAAACTTGAATTCGATGATTTGCAAGAAAAACAAGTGACTCATAACATACTTCTTTTGCCTTTACATTTTGTGTTTTTTCTTTATTTGTCAATTTTTTTGCGGCACCCTTTTAGGACTTGTTTTGGAGGAAATCTTGAATATCCCATATGCTTTGAAATTCATGAAGGATGACATGATGCAACTGATCAAAGTTGTCATAACAATATGAAAGGCAATTCAACCGTCTAACACAATATGAAAATCATAAAATTTTCAATGTTTACAAAGCCTTGATGTTCTTCATGCATAGGTGTTTTTGTGTCTTGGTAGAGGATTTTCTTCAAGCTTAAGTTATCTTTCTTCAAATGTTAGCAATCTTGAATCAATCAAGGATTGTACCTTGTGCTTCAAAGTCGTGCATGCTTTTGTTGAATGACTCGATGCTCCTCCATGGTAATCACATCTTTCATTTACATCATAATTTTTTTGGTATGGAGGTCGTACAAGTCTAGTGGGACAAATATCTATGAGGTTGTCGCGGAGGAGATCTCGTAATAGCCTTGTGTAGGTGATAACAATGTCGTTGACGCGATCAAATTAATACTACTAAACTATAGCAACTTCAGTATTGCTAAGATAGTAGTCAAGAAAATAGAAAGGGTAAAGTAACTCTAAGTCGTCTCCCAACGAACACAGAATTGATTTCTAAGAAATTAGTTCTTATAATAACTATACAAAAGAGTTAATCAAATGAAATAAGCAACAAAGAAATAAAATTGGAAAAAGATAAAATAAGATAAAAATAATAGTAAAGAAAATAGATTGATTCCACTGCTTTTCAAAATAGATCCATCATCGGTTATCTAAAGATTATTGCTCAATTAATTATTGTTGTAGATTTATAAATTAATCAATGTAAATTCTTAATCAAATGTAAGATTAATCATAGTAAATTTAACCAAAGTACATTCTCAATTAAATATTACTATCCTGAATCATGTCCATTCTTTTACCTCTTAAATCAAGCAAAAAGCTAATTAACCAAAGTACATTCTTGATTAATTCTAGTTAAAGTTTTCACCTCTAATCAAAGTACATTCTCAATCATTGGTAAAAACCCATTTAATCAAAGTAAATTCTCAATTAAAATTAAAAACCTTTGAACTCATATGATTGATATGCATATAGATTAAAACATCTCACTAATTAGCTATGATGTAAAAACCATTACTTTTCACGTGATTCAAAGATAAAAGACATAAATGAATTAAAACCTCAACAATAATAAAAAGAACAAAGAAATTATTTCATTTTAACCTCAGAATCCATAATGAAATTACAATGGAATCAACCTAAGAAGTTTAGCACTCCATGAAATACAAAATAAAATAAAAATAGAAAGAGGAAAGGAGAGAGAAGGAAATTAGGCCCCCTAAGGGTTCCTAAATTCCAAAGTGTCGAGCTTTCTTTTCTACTTCCCCTTTGGTCTCCTTATATAGGACTTGGACTGAGTTTTCGGTTGCTAAAATCTCTCAAATATCTTTTAAAATAAAGATAAATATTATTTATCATTATAGTGATCTTAAAATATTTGGATAGATAGTTAGTTTTAAAAATATTTACAAATATAGTTGGTTAATAATTTATGATATAATTAAATAAACTAATTATTTAAAGATATCTGATAAATTATCACCAAATAATATTTGCATTAATTTTCCCAATAAGCCAATTTTAATCCTGTAGTCCAAACTTGTAGAGACATCCAAAAATATCAATATTTGTAGTTAAATCCCTCTTCTTTGAGTAGTCTTTGACCAGATTTGAATATTTGACCAGATTTGATCACTTTGACCAACTTTAACCATTTCAGTGTCCATTGAGAGACTGACACGTGGCAGATCTTCTCTCTCCAGAATTAGGGTTTGCTGCCTCCATCATGGATTGTGGCTAAAGGTGCAATGACGGCTGCCATGATCCGTGAGTTGCGTTGCTTGACCATTGCGCTTCCGGTTTGCACAAGAATGGTGCAGCTTGTGCATGTAGATGTGATTTTTGCAGATTGAAGGTTGCAATTAACGGCACTGTAGTGGAGATCTGGGTTGGTTTATTGTGGAAAAGATTATGCATCCGCTGCTGCAATGGCTGTTGCGTTTCATTTCGCCTGCAAGCTCTTGCGTGGTGCAATGGTGATGGTAGAGCAGTGGCTCATAGGTGCGTGGACGAACAGGTGCTGCAGTCTGGTTTGTGGTCGAAACAGTGTTGAGCGTGGAGGTTGTGTTTGCTGCTGCTTCGCGTTTTCTAACAAGGCTGCAGCAACGTGATGATGCGCGTTCAGGTGCGAGAATGGTGATGGCTTCTTCTTCTCCGACGACGTGGCTGCTGCGTTTTCAGGTTCACAAATGCAGGTTCGAACGGGTGCGCGATGAAGAAGGTGGTTTCCATGGCTGCTAGCGTGAGTGCGTTGCAGATGCAGCATGGCCAGAACTGGTGCAAGTGTTGCCGGCGTGAAGGTGGTGACAGAGCAATGGTTGCCGGCGTGAGGCCTGATGGAGGCTAGGGTTTCAAGGAGAAGAAGCTAGGGTTAAAGATGATGATGTGGCACCATTTGATAGGATAGTGACACATGGCAACATATGGTTGGACATATTTGAAACTTAAGGATTGCCACATGGGAGTATCTGAGTGAATTGAGTTTAAGTGACAAAACGGGTGTAACTTAGTAGAAACAAGGGGTGCAGAAGTAAATTTTATGTAGCCTATTTGAAAATAGGTGAGTGTATAAGTAATGTATGGGGTGCAAAATTGATTTTTCCAGAACTTGTTGATTTTAGTCTTATTCAAAGGTGTTTTGTAACTTCAATCAATTTATTTTCTCACCTTTAAATGAGCTTAAAACTTAACTTTACCTGCATCAACAAACGTTAAAATAACCAAAAATAATTTATGCAGCTAAAAATCAATTTTTAAGACATTTTTATCACAAAAGCTCAAACAGCTTAATTATCAAAACTGTCAATTAAATCACTCTTTAAGCACACAAATTCAATTAAATACTCAGAATTAAACATTGAATGAGGGCAAAAATACGCACTCATCAGTAGGTCATAGGGATAAGAGTGAAATTGATAGCTTTCTGGCCTTGATTGAAATTTTTCCGCCCAATGTTTTGATTGGATTTCTCGAACTAAGACATTTGAGGATAGACAATGGGGTGTGGATTAGCTCTTCGCTCTCTTCTTATCCTACACCTAGAACCATACTCATTCAAATTTGCTACCAAATTTGGATCAAGTACAATTTTTCCGTTCCTTATGCGGACCTCAATCCTCTCTCCTATTATAATCAAGTCTGCAAAGTTTGAGGAAATACTACTCATCATGTGTTTATAAAAGGGTGACGACAAAGTGTTCATAAATATAACCACCATCTCTTTGTCATGCAAAGGTGGCTCTACTTGAGCAACAATCTCTCTCCATCTTAAAGCATACTCTTTGAACGTCTCTAACTCCTTTTTCGCCATGTTCTGCAGTTCAAATCTATTAGGCACACTATCATCATTATATTCATATTGCTTCATGAATACAACCACCAGATCTTTCCAGGAATGAATTCGAGTTGGTTCCAAATGCATGTACCAGTTAAGAGCCATGCCAATTAAGCTTTCCTAGAAGAAGTGAATCAATAGTTTTTCATCATGAACGTAGTTAGTCATTTTTCTGCAATACATGGTTATATGATTCTTTGGACAAGTGTTCCCTTGATACTTTTCAAACTCTAGGAATTTGAACTTCGAAGGTATCACCACATCTGTAATTAAGCACAGCTCTACAACATTGTCAAACTCAAAGTTCCGTACACACTCTATAGCTCTCAACCTTTCCTCTAACATTTCCAATTTGTTTGTGGCATCCTGAACATTCAGAGGTGTAATGACATGCGGTGAAGGTTTCAGCTCGGGTTGCTTTTCCATTGACACATGTACCACATTTGGTTGAACAATTCCTTGGGTGCTTGTGAAGGTGGTTGTCCCAAGTTCATTCTCCTTTGTATCATGAGTTACAACCATTTAGTTTGCAGCTTTTTTCTCTGAGTCAAATCCAATGGGTAAAGTGTAATTCAGAGGAAGATAGTATGGAGGAAAAACTTGGGTTTCCTAAACCCTTTGTTGATGTTGTTGAGTGGAACTCTTTCCAGAGTTTTCTAGTGCCTCTATGGCTTCCAAAATCTCACTTATTTGCTCCTTCAATTGTTGAATATCTACCTTCATTGCTTCATGAGTTTCTATGAAATTCTCCATGATCCTTTATCAACAACTCCTTTAACGTGTCACAATTTCTTAATTTTATTAACATGAACTAATGAATGCATAAAACAAATCCATGTGATGCATGAGACCCACTATGCATATGCTAACGATATGAATGTATTATGTAAGATGACATGAGGATGCATGCTAGGTGTTTAAAAAATTATATGCACACTACTAAGAATAAAAATACCATGTGACTGATATGCATGTTTGTGCCCCAATAGGCATTTATTTACTTTATATGTTGATGTGATTAAGGAACATCATGCATGATGTGCGACTGATTGAAAACCTACATGAGATTTATTAGTGCCCTAGGAGGCATGTATTCATATGATATGATTATGAAAATGTGATACACTTATTTCAAAACTCCATGCATGATATGCAATCAAATGACACAATGAAATGCATGTTTGTGCTTCAATATGCCTTATTTATATGAAATGTGATGTATGTATTGATATGTACAAGAAAGAGGTGAAAAGTAAAGGATGTAATTGTCTCCCTTTTGTGCCTTAGCATAGGTTTGTCCACTTCACGGTATTTCCCAAAACAATTGGTAAACAACACGATGTGAGAGTACCAAATGAAGCAAACAAACTCTAGTTGGGTGATGAGTGCGTATTTTTGCCCTCATTTAATGTTTTGAATTTGTGTGCTTAAATATTGATTTAATTGGGATTTCTTATAATTGGGTTTATTGAGCATGAGATGCAAAAACATGTTAAAAAAAAGCTTTTTAGTTGCATAAATGTTCTTTGGATATTTTGAGGTGTGTTAGTACAGCTGCAGCTAAGTTGAGCCAATGGAGGTGTGGAAATAAATTGCTTAAAGCTTCATGACACCTTAAAGATAAATCCAAGAATAAGAAATTATCAAAATCACAAAAATCCAAGCCAAGCATTGCATGAAGACAGCAAGAAAAGCTTGAAAAAGTGAAGAAGTTTGGTTAAAGCAAGAAGAGAGCAACAAATAAATTGAACCTTGCGGTTTTCTTTATCTTTATGATAGAAGATAATTTGGGAAAATATATCTTTAGATATTTTATTTGATATTTTTAAATAATTATCTTATTTAATTATATCATAAAATATTAAAAGATAATAAC
>Ga0214542_1011002_pt1 | contig 12719 bp, 7 predicted proteins | sample CNSS1metaG_FD_160096 | JGI IMG/M metagenome (GOLD analysis project Ga0214542, IMG submission 160096) | Root nodule microbial communities from cowpea collected in UCLA plant growth center, Los Angeles, California, USA - CNSS1 | ecosystem: Host-associated > Plants > Roots > Nodule | place: USA...
TTAATTATACTAAAATTTCTGCGGGAATTAATCAAAGTGATAAATGGTGTCACTAGCATCATGTTTTTGGAGTGAAACAACTAAGATAGAAAGAGGAGAGCATCAAAAGGGTGTGAGAGGTTCTTCGTAGGTGCTGAAAGTCTGGAAATTGCCCAGAAACACACGCACCGCCTGGCGGCACAAGGCCTGCCGCCAAGTGCCATCGCAGAGGTGTGGTATAGGTTAAAACCGGTACAAGTTAGGCTAACTCGGCCTAGGCTGGATACTTGGCTGCCTTGATATATACATTGTTTACTTATTTGGTCGAGTTTGGCTAGGTGTGGTACAAGTGTAAATGAAGTCTTAGGGTTTCAATGTTGAAGGTTTGGTAGAATTGAGTATGATAGTTGTTAATTATACTAAAATTTCTGCGGGAATTAATCAAAGTGATAAATGGTGTCACTAGCATCATGTTTTTGGAGTGAAACAACTAAGATAGAAAGAGGAGAGCATCAAAAGGGTGTGAGAGGTTCTTCGCAGGTGCTGAAAGTCTGGAAATTGCCCAGAAACACACGCACCGCCTGGCGGCACAAGGCCTGCCGCCAAGTGCCATCGCAGAGGCAATGATTCTGCGTGGCTGCAAGACGCAGTGCTGGTTTTTGGGTACTTGGATGACCAGTGATGCAAGAGAATGGAATTGGGAAATGTTCATTGGAACTTTAGCACATTACAGATTTGTGCCTAAACCAATATCAATAAGTGAGATTAGATGGGAAAACTAAAGAGAAGAGATTGAGGCATTGGAAGTACTATTAGGTGCCAAATTAATCTAGAACGTAACCATCCTTTCTAGAAGTTGAATAATGAGCTTGAAAGGGATAGTTGAATAGTGGCAAATCCAATTGGGTTAGGTGTTGGGAATGGTATAAAACTGCTTAGTGGAAAATGATAAACCTAAGGGTATGAGTTGGTATACTTAGAGAAAACTCAAAACTAATGACATGTTGGTGATTCAATTGACCTTAAGTAAATCAACTTGAGGATATGATGAAAAGTTTGAAGCCATAGAGGATATAGAGTGGTAATAATATAACTGTTAAGAGAATGGACTTTCTGGAAGTGTGCAAGGACGCGATGGATGGTTAGCAATTGAATTAAGTGCAGAAAAATCAAAACAGTGACTGTACTGGTATAGCGCCTGGCGGCGTGGTGCGAACCGCCAAGCGGGAGCTAAAAATTCCAGGGAGGCAATTAACGCGTGGCGCCTGGCGGACATGAGGGTCTTGCCAGGCGATATCTGGAACCAATGGGTGCTCTGAGGCGCTTGGTGGCTGGCGGTACGTGTCCCCCGCCAAGCGAATTTGCTGCAGCAGCCTACGGTTGCTGGTTCTGCATGCGTGATCTACAAGGCTTTTAGGATACTTTAAAGGTCGGCTTGTTGGTGTTCCTTGAGTTAAGCTCGAAACGTATCCCTTGAGTTGAGCTCAGAATAGGGGTTAAGCACATGGCATTCCTCGAGTTGAGCTCGGAATGGCATCCCTCGAGTTGAGCTCAAGATGGCTGATGAACACGAGGAACCCTTGAGTTGAGCTCGGGTTGGCGAGTGTTGCCGGTGTGAGTGTGCTGGTTGTGGCCAGTACGAATGGGTCCAGATAGATTGCCCTCCTAAGTAGTTAACTAATGAGTTTGGTAGTCTTGGGATGTTGCGAACTATGTTCGTATTTTAGAACTCTAGTTGGCGTTACGGTGTATGATCCGTAGCAATGGTTTCCCATACGTGCTCTATCGGTTGTGGCCGATAAGTATGGTAGCAAGTCATCTTGAGGTAACCACTAGAAGATGTAGAACACGAATAACATGGTTATGGCCATGTGATATGGAATCAAATGAGGGAATTCTTCTGGTGTGACTGTATGATATAAATATATAAGTGTTGTATATGTGTATGCATTTTTATATGTTTTATCTGTTAAGCTCACCATATCTACTTGTGGTTGGCGATGATCTTGTACGCGGTGCATGTGAGCAGATGATATCGTTGCAGGTAGTTCTGGTGAGGCTTAGACACGGAGCGAGGATAACTTAGGAGTTTTATATTTTGAGTTTTTGAAGTAAATTGTAATCCTTGTATTACACAACTTTTGGATATTATAATAGTATTTATAATTATGGTTGTTGGATTTATTATTGTTATAATAAAAGTTTTAAATTTTCCACACTTTTGGGAAATGATGTTTTATTAAATGCAGCGTAATTATTATTTTCTCTATTTTTATTATTTAAATCCGTAATATCTGGTCGGGATGTTACACTAAACATCTCGTTTAGCCAAAAAGAAGAATCATGATAATCATATCAATGATTAGGTCACAAAGAGAACTCAATACAACGGAAAACCACAAGCACATACATACTCTCTCTAAAACCACATACGACAAACATCAAGAAGTTAAACGATACAAGAATTTGATTCAGGAGAAAGCTTTCATGCATCAATATATAATGCAAATGCATATAATATCATTAAATCAGCAAATGACAACTCCCCTAACCTGGATTTCCCGCATCAAAGCTCTTCTAGAGTTCTTTTTGCTCCAAAGAGTCACACCTTTGCCTCCACACTAAAACGGGCATTAACTCTCTTTGAATTCAGGAGTGTGCTTGGAAAACTCTTCCTCTGTCAACCCACAATTGAATCCCCACCAAAACCCTATTGTTTCCTCTCTACTTTGATCTTAACCTAAGTATTTCACTAACATTACTAAAGAAATGAAAATTAAATGGAAGAGGTAAAGGACCATCAATTGTCTTTTACTTGACAATTTCCAACCCTTTTAGTTTCCTTCTATATGACGACTAGGGTTTTCTGAACATCTCTCCTCACCGCCAAAATAATATGAGCGCACAACCAACCAATTAATTCATGTTTTGTGATGTTTTATGCACACATGTGCTTATACATTAAGTCATGAGATCTTATTCCTATGTAAAACAAATTAAATAATTAATTAACACCACAATGTCATACATAAGACTTGAACCTAAGTCCTTTCATATAATCAAGTACTCTTAACCACTTGAGCTAATACCATTCCTTGTCTTCTTTCTCCACATTAATTAACTTAGAGATTTTAGCCATCGCATTTATTAAATAAATATATTTTTTTCCAGATCTCACAATATGTTCCTGAATATACCCATTACCCAAGCATACATGACCATAGAAAAAAAAATAAGGGTTAGCTCCCCTTACCTAGAAATTCCTGCCATAAGACCACCTTGCATTTGCTCTAAGCTTCCTTTACTCTTCATGTTCTAACCAAAAGTTATGCTCTCAACTTATAATTTAGGCTGCTCAAAAATTTTATTTTGACTAACCTTTTGCTTTCCCCCCTTATTTACACTACCTATGACTAGATACAATGAATATGTCTTGAACTTTTCATCTTCCTAAGAGCACCACAAAAATTCCAAAGAGCAAACCAATATTTATGCCTTTTGCTCTAGCCAAGGTTTAAACTCACCACCACCAAGTTCCAAACCAACACTCTAAACCATATCAACTATCACATTTATCTTGCCATACAACACGCATAACAACATTACAATAATATTTCACACAACAAAACATGCCAAAATAAATTATAAATACTTAGTAAACATAAGCCACACCAAAGACACATAATTCCCTCCAAATTAGTTATAAAATGATATTTAAATATAGACACTCCAAATGCACACATCAAGAATCGAACCCTTGATAGTCAACCCATGACAAGAATCTAACCAATTGTGCTACACTTCAAACCATATTAATTTAAATAGTACTCCTCTCATCCAATTACCACCTTGAAAATAACTATTTTTCCTGAGTCTTACGGTCACGATAATTGACAAATTCCTTGGATACAAGATAGTTCTCCCAAGTATGAAGGGACCTCACAAGGGTATACATCTCTTTATCATAGGTGGGATAGTTGAGAGTGACATCATTTATTTTTTTCACTAAAATAATAAATAGGGTGCCCCTCTTGCAACAAAACTCCATCTATTTCTACACCACTTACATTACATTTTATATCAAAAGTTTTGGAAAAATGCGGAAGAGCTAGAATGGATACATTGGTGAATTTTTCCTTGAGTTGTTGATAATGTTGTCGTTGACGCGATCGAATTAATACTACTTATCTATAACAACTTCGATAATGCCTAGAAAGTAGTCAATAAAATAGAAAGGGTAAAGTAACCCAAAGTCGTCTACTAACGAACACGGAATTGATTTGTAACATCCCAACCATATTTTATGAATTTAAATAATAAAATAAAGAAATAATAATTAATTTCATTTATTGAAATATCATTTCCCAAGCGGGAAATTCAAAACTTTAATTCATCGTATAATAAACTTTAAAACCATAATTTTGACCTCTATTACAAAATATTATAATTTATTCAAAACATAAACATAAAACTCTGAAACTTTTTTCCCATACTAGCCCGTTCCGGCTCTATGCCTCACTAGATCCACCTGCAACATCATTTGCTCTTGTGTACCACGTACACGATCATCGCCAAACACAAGCAGATAGGGTGAGCTAATTATTAAACAATCATATATATATATATATATATATATATATATATATATATATATTTAGCATCGCCAAATCTTTAAGATATATTTGTTTGTTGTGGAGATCTAAAAAGATTTAAGATCATGTCATATTTAAAAACATTTGGTAGTTATTATCTTTTGATATTTTGTGATATAATTAAATAAGATAATTATTTAAAAATATCAAATAAAATATCTAAAGATATGTTTTCTCCAAATTATCTTTTATCATAAATATTTATGAATTATCAAATCCTTTTTCCTGGAAAAAGATAAAGATATGTTCAATTTTTGTTGCATGTTCCCTCTTTTTAGCTTAACCATACTTCCTCACTTTTTCAAGCTTTTATTTCCTTCTTTATGCAATGCTTGGCTTGAATTTTTGTGATTTTGATAATTTTATATTCTTTGATTTATTTTTAAGGTGTCATGAAGTTTTAATCACTTTATTTTCACACCTACAATTATACAACTAAAAAGAAATTTTTATCATGTTTTTGCATCTCATGCTCAATATATCCAATTATAAGAAATTCCAATTAAATCAGTTCTTGAAGAACAAAATTCAATTAAAGATCCCTATATAAACATTAAATGAGGGCAAAAATATGCATTTCAATAACTCATTAAAGGGTAAAGCTATGCTAAAGAAATGAGTTAGGAGAAGTAAAACCGAGAGTTTTGTGGGGGGCTGAAAACAAGAGCTTAAACAAAAGGCTGAGGTTGCAAGGTAGAAACATTTACGGGAAAATGGTTTGTTTTCCGTACTAGCCAATTCATCCACGATAATTACGGTAATGGGCAAGTTTTTTAAAAATTACAAGTATAGGTAAATCGTTCTGCCTCCACACAATTTCGCAATGAAGAAATCATTTACCCCCTATACATTTTCCCTTCAAAGAAGAAGTTAACCAGTCAAAGAGAGAAAACGTGCTGGGGCTAAACGTTTTCTGAACCAAAGTTGTCACGGGTCAACACGTTTTCAGCTGAAATCGTAGGGGGCACACATTTTCTTCACATGTAATCGATTACCACCATTGGTAATCGATTACAAAGGGAATCTCAGTAATTATGGGTTTGTGTAATCGATTACACACTAAATGTAATTTATTACACTCGTAATTTTGACATTATCAATTCCATTACATTTTAATTGGATGCAAAACAAGTATGATATTGTTAAATCTGACGAAAGTTAAAGTTGGTTATTAAATTTATACTTGTTTTTGAAGCTAAAAACATAGAAGAAAGTAGTAAAAAACATAAAAATTCATTAAGGTGATAATATTACAAAATAGAATGGCATTGTCAATTACACGATGCATAAAAAAATACAAAGCTGCTAATAAACATTAAGATAAAGTGCATCTAAGATGGAGGAAAGTGGCAGCGCACGTAAGCTATGTCATCCTCAAGTTGATCAACCTGAGCATCGATATTGTCAAATCTGGAATTCACGGATCTCATGGATAATATCATTGAGCATAACAATAGATGGATCCTGGATAGGTTGAGGTGGTGGAGACAGTGTGCGTTCTTCATGAATAGGTTAACCCTCAATTTCACATTTATGAACCCATTAATGATGAAAGTTTTTTACAAAGCCAAAGGAATGAATTACTTCAACACCAATATAAGATGTCCTCCAATTAATGCTCTCAAAGGGTTCATCTTCGAGAGGAACATGAAACTGAATTAAGATGTCAGTAATGTGGTGTGCATATGGTAAAGGGCCATTGTCTCTTAATGCCTTTTTCATCTGAGTTCTAACCAGATGACCCAGTTAACCTCCCTTTCGGTCAGCATTGCCCGCATTAATATAATGTCTTCTTCTGAAGCTTGGGCAAGGTTACTTCTTTCGGGCAACAAGCAGCGACATATGATGTAGTGCAATATACATGTTTTTACTTTCATCTGCCCTGCAAGTATTCTTCCTCCAATGTTGACATTGTCACGAAAAATCATTGATTTGACATTGTGACTAGAATAGACATCCTTACATTCCTCTACCATGTTTCATATTGAGTGACGGAAGAGAAAAGTCTTTGAGATATTGTTCAGCCACATCATAATGTTACACGAACAATAATGAATTGACATGTTTCAAAATAGATAATAGAAAAGAATAATTTTCAATTAAAAAAATATTAAATTCTCACATCATCATTGGACGATTGGTCAATAGGAAAAATGTATTGGATGGTAAGAGTGATGTACCATTGCATGTACGGTGAGTTATCACGTAGATAACCACTCTTGCTAAATGGTTCCCTTTGAACAAGGAAATTATGGCGATTATTCGACAGTGTGATAAATTGATGATGATATTGTCGTCAATTAATATTCGTCCTTCCTCAGAAATCAATTCTGTGAACCTTATCCAGGTTGACCGAGTCTGGCTGTATGCTCTATCGCCAACAAAATTATCTGACCACCCGATCAACTTGGTGAAATTCCACAATATGAAAACAGATCAGAGGAACAAATGCTTGAATAATAGGATAAAAATTTATGGTGATTAAGCGATTCACCATAGGTTGCAAATAAGGTGTCTATAAGAGCTGCAACAATTAACCAAAATAATAAAGAAAAGGAATAACCAAGCTAATATGTTCATAAATGTAATGGAGAAAACGTCATAAGGGAACCTGTTTCGGTTGTATTTTATCAAATTTCTTCTGAAACTCAACCATAGTGGTTTGGTCATGGAAGATGGAACGCATAAGTCGACACCACCTTACACTTAGTGGGAACACTAAGCCAGCCTGAATCTCTTTGTCAATGACTGGTTAAATTTTTGGAGAGATACAAGTCAATCTCTCTCAAGCCCAACAGTGCAGAAGTAATATGCATCCCCCGATGTTATCCTGTTAAAACTTAGATTGTGATCTAATGCACGATACAAACAAACCAACACTGTTGAACCCCAATTGAAGTTAGAAACATTAGACAAGTCTCTTAAGAGTGGCAAATACATAAAATGAACAAGACTTGTTGATGTATCTGGCATTAACATACTACCAATTTGTATGAGGATGTGAGCACGTGCATAGTGTGCAATTATGACGTGGTCATCATGAGCTATTAATTTTCGAAATCTAGTATTCAACCATGACAACTTAATTCGGTTACCTGTGAATGAATTTTCGGTGGAATATCTCCCAATAATTCTTGGCAAAGTTCCAACAGGTTCCCAGAACTAGATCCGGTGATGGGTTCCCTATCTATAGGTACACCCAATTGAAGTGAAACATCCTCCAAGGTCATAGTTGTTTTTTCGAGCGACATGTGGAAGGTGTGAGTTTCAATCCTCTACCTTTCACAAATTGCAGTTACGAGTAGATGGTTTATCACAATATTGTTGACCTTCAAAACATGCCCAAAACCAGCTTGATCAATTAAATTTCTGACCCTGGGGCAACCTAACTAGTATCTTTTAAAATCTAAATTGAATGTCGTCTTGGTCGAAGAATTCTCTCGTTCCCTTGCCATATGTCATTTGTAATGTGGTCGTCTTAATGACGCAAAACTGACATGTTTATTGGAAGATTTTTGTTTTCAACTATAATGAACTACATCATACAAAATTTAAAACCATTGACAGCAGATCATGTGGTAGGGAAGAGAAGCATGAAAAGGGAATAATGGTGTGGTAGAGATAGAAAACGTGGAAGAGGGACGTTTTCATGTAAGAAAATGTAGGGGATGGCGTTTTCTAAATGGAAAACGTGTGGGGGCATTTTCTAAATAAAAAACGTGTAGGGGGAAAACATTTTCTATTTAGAAAACATGTGGAGGGGTGCGTTTTCTAAGTAGAAAACGTGTGGGAGGGACATTTCTCAAAGGGTTGAGGTTGGGTTGGGTTCTTTCTTTGGGAACCTCCTCACCATTCTATTTTGGTTTCGGAACCTCATATTCCTTTCATTATTTTTACTATGTTTACTATATGAACGTCCTTCAAGTGCTTATATATACAGTCATACCATTATTTCATCTCCTATCATGTTTTCTCTACAAACACGCAAAACTCACTAAACTTCACATCTCTTATAACCCATTTCCAAATAAAGATTTTCATCATGAGTTCATGGAATTATAGAGGCTCTTCTTTCATCTAACCCAATCGAAGACCAACCTGTCATTCTAGATATCATAGACGAGTTTAGTTCTAATGATAATTTTGAAGACATTCCATATAATCATGAAATTGTTATAAGCTGTCCAATAGACTAATCTTGGGACAATTTTCCAATGCTCTGATCCTCTAATTAATGTTGATGGTCAGGATGGGACATCCTGCTACATTATGAAATGTTGCTTTTGGATATTTGGACCATGCATTAAAGGGTTTAAGTATTGTAAACTTGTTGTTCAAGTAGTTGGAACATTTATATCAGGTAGATATTATACCACCTTGCTAACTGCAATTGCTTAGGGTGAAAATAGAAACATATTTCCTTTGGCATTTGCAATAGCAGAAGGTTAGATAAATGAGGCATTGATTTGGTTCTTTCAACTACTACGAGAGCATGTAACTCCTCAACCAAATCTATGCCTCATTACTGATAGGGGCAAGGGCATTTTCTCAGCCTTACACTCAGAAGAAGTTGACTGGGAATCTGACAATCTTCACTCAGTGTACTGCATACATCACCTAGCTTCCAACTTCAACAACACATTCAAAAATTCATATATAAAGAAATATTTCCTTACTTGGGTACTACATTTTCCTAACCTTACATTCTATATCCATTCAATTTTTCTTTCCAACTAAATATTATTTCATTTAATATGTGATTTTTTTTCACAGCTTACGAAGTCAACCAACTTACTATCCAAGCAAAACTTTCAACAATGAGGTACCAATTCCCGCACGCAGTAGCTTGGATAAATAAAATTCCCACACACAAGTGGTCTTAGGCTTATGATGGGGGCATAGGTACACCTACATGACAACAAATTTGGCTGATTGCATGAACTCGCTGCTTAAGGAGGCATGATCCTTACTTGTTTGTGCGCTATTGAAAAAAACTTTTGAAAACATATGTCGTTTGTTGAACAAGGCTAGAAGGTAGACTCTATATTAAGAGCATATCATCAATATCCAGAAGACGTAACTGCCCTACTCCAACAAAATCACCTGAAATCCGCATATTATCATGTTCAACGCTATGATCGAGAAAATTCTGAATTCGAAGTGCAAGAGATATCGACTCCCCACCAATATCGGCCAAGACCAATCTCATGTAGTGTTAGATTAAATGATTGGTGATGTGATTGTGGTCACTTCCAACCAAGTCGTCTTCCATGTCATCATATCATAGTTGTTTGTTCCTTTGCTCATATGCCACTTACAAAATTTATCGATCATATTTACATTCTTGATGACATAAATAAGGCTTATCAAGTCCAAGTTCACCCATTGCGAAATAAGGACTATTGGTCAACATATACTGGTCCAAATTTCATTCCAAACCCTCAAACCAAGCGCAAGGCTTCCGGATAACCAACAACTACAAGGATCCATAACGAAATGGATCAACCAATTCTGGATAAACCAAAGAAAGTGTTCCTTATTGTCGGACTAAGGGTCATCATAGGGGCCAGTGCACATTTCGCCAATGAATTACGCTCCTTTGTAATTTGAATAACTTTGGTCTATCTTGTATCTCAATATTGATAAATCTTTTATGCCATTATCATATCTTATGCCTTCATTCATTAAAATTTCAAAAACTTTATCCTATGATGGATTAAAAAAATACCTAATGGATTACAAAATCCCAAAAACTCAATTCATGTGTCTATAATCGATTACAACATTGATGTAATCAATTACACAATCCTAGAAACTCTAGTTGGCAATTTGTAATTGATTATACTATAGTTGTAATCGATTACACAAACCCAGAAAGACAAATTCTTCAAATGTAATCAATTACACTCTTTATGTAATCGATTACATGCTGAAATTGTGTTGGGTGCACACGATTTCTCTTTTGAAATCGTCATAGGCCCACAATGATATGACCCCAAAAGCCCAAGCTCAAGTACATCAACAAGCCCAAGCCTACATCAAGGCCCAATCAAGAGAAGCATGATGAGAAAGATTCACATAAGCCTTTCACAAGATGATCAAGTCAATCATGGGCATTTTACATTATTCACATGGGCTAAAGAAATCTACAAAATATGAGTTGATGCATGAAGGAAGTAGTCTAGATTTAAATTGGACCATTGTTTAGGACTTGTTTTTCTAGAATAATAAGTCAAACAATGTGTAGTTGAATTAATAAAATTGGGCTTGACTAAGCCCAATAGGAGATTTGGCCATGAGCTACCAAAGGTCAAAGGTGGACTAAGTGGAAGTCAACATTCATTCCTATAAAAGCCAAAAGTAGACCATTTGTACATTTTAACTCTTGAAATTTCTAATAGAATGTTTGTGTTGGGATCACTCCACTCTTCTATTATTTTGAGAGCATACATGGCTAACCTTCTGATTCATCTTCTCTAGCCACCTTCCATACCATAGCTCCACTTCTACTCTTCATCTTAACCAAATCCTCTATTTCCGAGAGCTAGTTACATCTCCTTCTCCAAATTCCACTAATTCCACTACATTCCAACTCCTCATAATCATTCTCCATGGATTTCCTTCATCTCTTCCTCTAAGGACATCGATCAATTTGTATCTAGAGCCATCCAAGCCTTTGGTGCATCCATCCTCTTAGTTTGGGTAAGGTTCTTGGTCCATACTTGTGTCTTGTTTCAATTTCCATTTTGTCTCTTCTTCTCCACTATTTTCTTCATTTTTTCTATTGTTTTTTCATGTTCTTGCTGCTATTCACCGTTTGACATTGAGGCTACATGAATCTCCATTGATTCATCTTGTAGTACTCCTTGCTTCATTGGTGCAAATCTGTTTTAGGTTCCATTTTCGTTTTGCAACACTTGTTCTTTTCTTCCTTGCTGTTTTTCTTCATTTTAATCAGTGCATCTTTTAATTTTAAGTTCCTTATGTTGTGTTTTTTCTTAAGTCATGTTTTAGCACTTTAATACATCTTAATTTTCGTTCATATTGCTTAATTCTGCATTTTCTTGATGAGAACCAAGTCCTACATCACACAAAAGGAGCTATGAACTCCAAGTGATGCTTGTGGATGTGTAAGGCAATGGTCTCACTGTTTTTCATCCATTTCACCGATTGGATTGTGCTTTTGAGTGTTTAAGATGTCCTTCTATGATTCATTCTTGATTTTAGATCATAATCAAGTTCATTCATCTTGAATTTTCATAGAACATCTTACAATTTCCGTGAGCAATTCTGCTTCAGTCTGTTTTTCCAGATTTCATTGCACGCACACCTACTATTTGAGATTTTTCACGACTCACTTCTTGGTCCAAATTTCAATATGAATTTTTACTCATTTAGCTAACATCCAGACGAAAATACATAAAAATAATCATTCAAAAATGCTGAGTACAAAAAAAAATGAAAAATCGGTGAAGTTGAGGCAAATTTTCACATTTTCTAACGCAGTGGTCTCGGAAATTCTCTATTTTACTGTTGTTTTGTGCGTTTTGTGGTGCTTTTAAGTATCTTTGTTATTCTCATTGATTTCTTGATTGTGTACTCTATATTGGCTTGAGTTTGCCTTCAATTGAAGTGAAATTTATTCCCTCAATTTGGCACAAAATTACAATGAGTACAGTTGTTGTTTCTAAGCACTTTTTCTTCTATATTTTCAGTTTTTTTTTCATCTATTCTAGTGCACTCTAGGTTCCTTTTTGTGGTGCTTGCCTTTCTTTCCAGCCCTTAATTTCTTGCTTGTCACTTCTTGAATCTCCTTCTAGTCATGTTTCATTTCAATTCTCTTTTGGTTTAGCATTTCTAATTAGCTTTTCTTGCTTTCTCCTTTGTTTGGGTTCATATACTTGACTCTTGGTTATTGGTTGTGATTGATGATGCTATGAAGTTTAGAATGGTTTCTATGCTTTGGTAGCATCTTAGGTGGTGGATATTGAAGTAGAATTTTAGCTTGTGTGCTTATCCTTTTCCTCACCTATTGAGAGTTTTGGACCTATTCATTTGAGAGTGTGTGTGTGCTAACTCCATTGCTTG
>Ga0214542_1011003_pt1 | contig 12719 bp, 8 predicted proteins | sample CNSS1metaG_FD_160096 | JGI IMG/M metagenome (GOLD analysis project Ga0214542, IMG submission 160096) | Root nodule microbial communities from cowpea collected in UCLA plant growth center, Los Angeles, California, USA - CNSS1 | ecosystem: Host-associated > Plants > Roots > Nodule | place: USA...
TCAACAAAAAGAACTTGGAAGCTCATTCTACTCTAAGTTTAAGGAGAATTAATCATGATACAAATACAAATTGAGTATATAAGTGCCCTCATTTCATATGAAAATTACTCATTTTTGGCACTTATCATCAATCATATACCATAAAAATTTAATCTCAATTATCTATTTCATGTTCCACAGGAATTGGTTTTGAAGTTTGAATAAGCTAAATTTTAGGAAATCCATGTCACTTCTTTTTTATTATTATTATACTACTTTTTATTTTTTTTAAATGAATAAAAAAAATAAAAAAAATGTCTTTGTAACAATATAACCGGAGGTCGACCAGTTTTGATTCGACTCGACATATTTTTGACCCATTAAAAATAGGTTGGAATGGATCAACCCGTTTACATAGTACGGGTTAAAAAATGGAATTTGTCCCGTCCTGATGGATTGACGAATTAATGAGTCAGTCTGTTTGGCCTGTCATTTTTTTTAAAGAAAAAAATTTTGTTTTTTTTCTTAACTTGATTACCTAATAAATTATTAATTAGAAGAGAAAACATTATATTGTATGTGTGATAGCATCTACTATATCAGAAATATCAATGAACCCTATTATTGAAATTGCTCAGGATACCTTTTTTAGCTTATAGAATATATTTCTTAGTTCAACTCTTACCTTACTAACTGGAATGAAAGAATTAGTAGATATGCTCCGCCCAAAATGGGAATGGGCTAGGATTATGAACTTAGAATCGAAAATCTGATGATCGAGTCGATTCCATGATTCTAAGTTCATTCTATACCGGATCCAACCGAAATGGGATTATATACATTCTCATCTTGAGAAGGGCTCATTCAAATGTATCTAAATAATTACATGAAGATAAAAATCACATATTCATTCATAAACATAAACTCTTAAAAACTTAGATTTCATTATTTAAGTTAATTGTTAATAAAAGTGAAAAAACAGAAATCATTAATACAAGTCACAAGACAATTCATTTTACTTAATTCTGACGAGCCACGAGCCAACCAGCGACCAACTCATCCTACAATCCAACAGACTCATGAATCAAACAAACCAAAATAATATAGACCAACGGATCAAAAGTCTTAACCCAACCCACATTTTTTATTTTCGAACTTGTCGTTGATTTTGCCACTCCTAAATGAAACCATATTTAAAGATATTAAATATTTAAATAATTTAAATGTACTTTTGACCGACATATTATTCCATTTTATTACAATTACAAATAAAATATACGGCAGAAATCCTTTATTTACTTTTTCATTTCTCTATTCTGTGTTTATGTTTTTCTTTTATATCAATTTTTGCGTCAACCTCTTCGTCCCAATATTTTATATCTTGAGTACTTCCATAAGCCCTGCTCCATACGCAACAGCATAGCGCCACATTTAGAATGTAAAGTAGCTCATAGTAGTAATCAGATAGAGCTTCCGATAGAATATGACACATATAGAAAATCTATAGTTTTTAGGAAAAGAATTATCATTAATGTTTCCGTATTGTCATAAACTAATAATCTAAGTTAAAGTACTTAATAGCTCCTTTTATTACCTTAAGGGGATATCATTCAACTTGCATTGATTTGATTAAATTTACATTTTTAATATTTGATTGTTGAATTTACACTTTAGTAACGATAAAAGTTGTATATGTAATTTTGTCTACAAACATACTATATAATAATATAAATAAATACCATTTTTTTCCCGTATTCAATTTAGTACTAAAACATGGGAAAAAAATAAACTCTGTTTGTTTGTTGTCTTTGTTTTCCTTCATTTGTTGTCGATCTCTTTCTCTGGAGCAAAATCCTGATCCCAGTTTTTAATATCCTGAGTGCTCCCATAAGCTGCACTAAAGGCTAAGAAGCATAATAAATTAACCAAACTCAGAACAAGAAGAAGGGCATAGTAGTAGTCATAGTGGCCTCTGTTGATATTTGATGCTAGCCAACGAACTTTTCCACCTTTCCCTGTTCCATCGTTCACAACCTTCACGATAAGGCTTCCCACAAGGTTCCCTACCCCAAAGCTAAAGGTGCATAGGGTAATAGCAATGCTTGACATTGCCCTAGGAAACTGGGAGTAATAGAATTCTATTTGTCCAATGATGTTCAAACCCTCTGCCAAACCATATAAGCAGTACTGAGGCACTAACCACAAAGCAGACATGTTCACAACTCCTTTCGGGTTGTCTATAAACCCTTCCCTTATTGCTTCATCCCTTCTTTTCCTCTCCACCCACGCTGCCATTGCAGTGGCCAAGCATGAGATAAATATTCCAATTCCCATTCGTTGCTTCACACTCAGTGCTCGCCCCTTTGGGAACAAGGGAACCAGAAGGCGGTCATAAATAGCCACCCATATGGTTAAAGTTATGATTATGCATACAGTGAAGCTGGTTGATGGAATGTCTGTGTGGAACACAACCCTGTTCATGGTCCTCGCTTGTACCACAGAAAATGATTGTTGGCTTATGGTAGTTGCAAATATGATACTAGTCGACCAAATAGGAAAAACTTTGATTATAGCTTTCAATTCCTCTACTTGTCTCACTGTACACACACTCCACGGATCAGTGGGCATGCCATCACTGTCCAGATCTTTCTCTCTGTTCTTGAGTATGCAAGCCTTGTTCAAGAACCTAAGAAGGGAGAATCAAATATTGAATTGATTAATATAAGATTACAAAATCAGGTTTACGTCATGGTGTGTTAGGTTGGTATTGAATTCTGATGGTACATACCTTACTTTATCGGTTGGTTGAACAAGAATGGAGTCATTGTGAAAATACCATGTGTCGGAGTTCGTGGGAGGAAGAGACAAGTGTCTGTTTTTCCAGGCTGCTGCAGTCACTTGCGCAAAGCTAGTGAGCAAGCTCCTGTTTGGTTTCACTTTGACATATAAAGAAGAACCCAAGAAAAACATCATAGTAGAAAACGACATAAGCCCCACAGGAATCCCAAAACCTATCGCCCACCCTGCTTTAACTTGGATGTACACTATAAATATCACTGAAATTGCTACTGAAACGCCAACCGAAACATAGTACCAATTGAAGAAGCTCTTCATGGTCCTTTCATTTTTTGGGTTTTCGGGGTTGCTGATTTGATCAGCCGTGAAGGCTAAGGTACACGGCCTAATTCCACCAGCCCCAAGAGCCATCAGAGCAAGTGAAGAGAAAAGAAATAGGAGTTGAAGTGCTGTAGGATTCGCACAAGCTTCATCATTGTGGCATTCAGGTCTTGCACGCCTAATAATCGCTGTGAGCCACAACACAACTAGGCCCTGTCATGTAAGAAATTCATGTAATTTTCAGAACAAATTCTTTATGTTTTGGGAACTCTGAAAAAATTGTTCATTATTAAGTATTGTGGTGCTTACAACAAGGTCGATGATGGTTCCGAGGGCAATAACACGAAATCGTCCAAGCCAAGAATCAGAAACGAAAGCACCAATCATGGGTATAAAATTAGATAAGGCGTTCCACAGGAATACTATAATGGCTCCTGTTGCAGGGTCAAAATTGTACTCTTGTAGCAGGTACAATATCATGTTCACATGCAGCCCCACATTTGCAACCTTTTCAAATGTCTCGTTTGCTAAAACAAGTTCAAAATCATAACCTGGTTAGAACTTCTAGTACATGACTTTATCAATCAAACAAAACTGCTGAAAGGAAAAACCATGATAAAGAAAAGGGTCAGCATCACCTATGATAAAGGGCATGGTTCTGAAGCCACCCTTTTTCCTTTCAACCTTTGGGGTAGCTTTCTTTTGCTCCATTGGCATCTCCATTTTTCTTCTGCGATACACATGAAATTGTTAGACACAAATATACCTAAAGCTTGTTACTCGTTGTTACACTATACAAGAACTTTGTTTTATACACAGAAATATATCTCTCTCCTCAGTTCAACTTCGGTGGAGGCAGGTAAACCTCGTTATTATCTAGTATATGCTCTCATCTTATTCATGTTCTTGTGCATTTATCGTTTTAGTTTGGTCAAGGGATGAAAAAGCTGGCGTGTGTGAACATGCATGAGTAAAAATTCCAAGGTTTTAGCTCCCACGGTTGTGAGAACTTACTATATAAATAAGATTTTTGCAGATGTAATGGTCTTAATCGGAATCTGCCGTCCACGTTGTACCATAGTTTGAAGTGAAAGAATGTGTCTCGATGAAACAGAAAGGTTAGTTTTAGTGTCCAACGACGGATCAAAGGTTTCAAAGGGTGAAGCACAAAATTTACTTAATTTATGTCATTCACTTGTCAGTGAACTGGATTTCGTTTTTTACTGTTCGTTTGATCTAGAACTCCTTTCATGAAATTCATTGTAAACACCGAAACGTATTTAAAATTTAATTGGAAAGTAGTTTTCGTAAAAAATGTGATTTTTTATTAATTTGGATATAAATATAAGTTAAATTTGATCCTTTGGATGTAACCAAAGTTTTTTTGTATTTTGTAACTCCTAGTTAGATTCGGAGTTCCAAACATGTCGCATCAACCGATTTCTTGTTTTGTTCGAAGAATCATTGCTTATATGTGTGGAAACTAATATTGCATCTATACAAAAGGTTAATATTTGGTAAATATTTAAGTATGAATATTTTTTGTAACTGTGAATGTTACTGTTCTGAATCGAATGACTCGGTTATGTAACAGTGAATTTTATTTTATTTTTTCATTTTTCTTGACACATTTGTTTAGTTTTAAAAAGTTAAACTTTTCAACTTTACTCCAAAAAAAGAAAAAAGAACATTGGTTGGTAGTTATAGTTCCTACCTAGTTATAAAAAAAATGCCATGAGCTTTTTACACACTTTTAATTTGTTGATTTTGACTTGTACAATGTTTTTTATTTTATACGTTCACTCTCTATAATATATTCTTTTCAAACAAAAAAATATTAACTATTTAATTATCTATATTTTAAGGCTAAACACCCATTTTCTCAGTAATATAATGTAACAAAAATTGAATAATTTCTCATATTGATCAAAGTCAGTTTGGAAAAACAGCTTAATTAATTTTTAAATTAATAATTTCTTATTAAATAAGAGCTTATGTAGTGTTTAAAATTAAACAAGTTATCTGTGTTTAGATACACGTATTGATAAATGATTAATCGATTTTGAACTGTTTAGATGCATATTGATACATGAACACTTATAAGACATCTCATTAAAATAACTAAAATTTTAAAAAACTAACTATTAGAATCTGGTAAATTTTATAAAAATATTGCGAATAAATAAACTTATCATAAATATTTTGTCAATTACACTTTTCATCAGAAACTGATGCATATTTTCGTAAATGATAATTAGTAAATAGGTTATCAATACTTGGAAAACAAACGTTACCCTATTTATTAAATGCATAATTAATATAAATTTAGATTAAATACTTCAAGAATATGTTTAATAAATAAAGAATACCCATCTAAATAAATTAAGTATGTTAAATTTAAAACACATCCTTTAAAACGTCAGACCTAAATTTCAATTTTAGCTCGTTTACACTAAAGTGTAATTTTTTTACAGGAAATTAAATTGTATTAAACTTTAATTTTAATTTATTTAACCTACACTTAATTGTTAAATGTTTGATTTCCCTTAACTTATTGTCCCTTGAATGAGGAACAATTTATATATGAGAGTAGTTAGCAGTGTGGCCAAATTACATGAAAATAACACTTTGTTTGTTTTCTTTTTAGCCAAAAAAAAAAAAAAAAAAACCAGCAGTGAAGTTTGAAGCTTAGTATTAGTATTAACTGTAATATATATTTCCCTCCAAACCGGTTGATGATTTGACATATTCTACTTTAACAATTTTTATATCCAAGTGCCTTTTAAGCATTTCGATGTTAAAATTAGGTGTTTCTAAAATGATATATATATTTTTTTAATGAAGTATAGCTGTTGATTTAGTTATTATTTTCTTCAAAATGAACTATAAAACTACATTAATCATTAGTTTAAAATGAATTTAACATGAAATTAATAATTAATATATTTCTAGCTTTCAGGGTAATCCTTTTTCAAAGTAAAAATATTAATACTTAGCTTAATTTAATGTAGCATTCACACAACATTGTATCAGTACTCCCATTCTAACATGATTCAATTAATTTTATCAGCCATAAAATATAATATATTTTTAAGTTACATTATACTATACTACCCATTTTTATTTAAGTATTAATAATTTATTTTTCCAAATTAAATATCTATTAAATTATACAATTTTAATTTAAGTTCGTCAAAATAATATTTATCTATATTTTATCCTTATTGTGTTGTCTATTTTAATTTATTTTTAAAACATTTTCATTTTTTTCCACTTGTTTTTTACCATAATAATTTACATGTTTTTCATGATAATGTATTCGTATCTTTTAATTTTTATAAAAATTTGAGTTAAGATCAATAAAGAATATATAATTAATTTTTAAAATAATTATTAGATATTAATTAAAAGAATAAAATATATATATAAAGGTTTTTAAAATAATTATTAAAAGTATAATTTTTTTTAAAATAACAATTAAGAATAACGGTTAAAGATAAATTATTTATAAAATAATTAATTTTTGAAATAGTAATTAAGAGTAAAAGAACAAAAGAGGGTATCTGTTTAAATATTATTATAGATTATTACCAAAATTAATAGAAGATAAATGACTCCTTATGTTAGCATGGTTATGTTTTTTTTGTCTAATAACTTGTTAAGGAGGGAGATGTATGTTGGCTCACGTTAATAAGGCCCATGCATGCGATGTTGGTGGGGTAATTTTTGTTAGCGTAGTGCTAGTAAGAAAAAAAAAAACCTTCCCCAAACACATGAGTCTTATTAAGGAATTGAAATAAGATTTTTTTTTTGTTAAAAATATATTAAAATATATTTAAAAATGTGATTTTATGTATTTTAGTAAAATCAGTTTTATAGTTCATCTATCACAAATAAATTAATATAATTTTGCTTTAAGTAACCTCATGTTTGTATAATTTATCTTTGTTTGTTTGGTCCAATTTATAACTCGATGACTCTGATATTCAAATTGCAATAATTTTTTATTTGTTTTTTTTAAGTATCAATAAAATTATTCAATCTCCCATTTCCAAAAAATAACCCTTTTAAAAAAGAACTTAAAAAATCAAAATAGTGTAATGTTTATCGAATATTTTTAATGCTGATAAAATAAAAATGCATTATGAAGATAACAAACAAAATTGTAGTTAAATAAATACATGAACCTTGTGAACAAACAACATTTACGATTACAATGTATTAAACGTTAAAATAACTACAAATAATACTCATTGGTTTCTATATTTTCATCTATTTACCAGTAGACTTTTTTCACTCAATGGAAAGTTTCAATACTGGTTTGATAAAGTTAAAAGATAACTCTAAAACACAAACATAAAAAATTTGAAAACATGAAAAAAAAAATATCACTTTATTTTTGCAATTATTTTATTTATAAATAGAAAAATATTTATATAATCTAAATAAACCTCTCTGATCCAGAAGCGGACCTATGAAGAGATAGGGGCCATGTTCCCAAAATTTTTATATCTACATAATTTAATTAATATATAATTTTAAATATATATTTAAAAGTTAATATTATAAATTTTTTTATATATCTATATTTAATATATTTCTATTCTTTTTTTTCGCATTTTCAATTTTACCTTTTTAATATTTTTAAAAATAAAACTAATTATTTTATTAATATTATCTTTCAAGTGATCACTTATTTAATTTAATCATTTTTTTATTTGTCTATTTCTATTTGAAACTTAACTATTATAAATGAAAATTAATTATACTAAAATTATAAAAATTATTTGTATTTATTTTATAATTATAATGATAATAATAATAATAATTTTATTATTTTTTATTATTTTAAAAAAAGTAAATACCAATTTATATAAATACTTTGAAATTAATCTTTTAATTTTTATTTTCGTTCAAAAATATGAAGTTAGTCCTTCTAATTTTTTTAGTTCCAATTTGATATCGATTTTTAAAAAAATGATACAATTTGGTCATTTTTCGTTAAATTTTCTGAATTAAATAAAGATTTTTTAATCAAAATTGAAGTTGTGAATAAAAATGATTTGCTTTGTTTGTGTAACTGACCTAATCTTAGAGTCAGTCATAATTAAAAATCATTGCTCCGCTTTAAAAAATTTAACGAAAATAATCAAATTACATCACTTTTTTAAAAAATCAGACCAAAATGAGACTAAATAAATAGAAGACTAACTTCATATTTTTAACAAAAAAAATAGAACAAAAGAGTAGTTCAACCAAAATTTTTACATCCTCAAAATATTGGTCGAAATACTCAAAATATTGGTCGAAAAAATCCGTGACGGCTCTTATCGACATATTATTCCATTACTACAATTACAAATAAAATATACCGCAAAATCCCTTTATTTGTTTTTGTTGATTTCTCTATTTTGTGTTGGTGTTTTTCTCTGATAACAATTTTGTATGAACCGTTTCATCCCAATATTTTATATCCTGAGTACTCCCATAAGCTCTGCTCCATATGCAAAAGCATAACAAATTAACCAAATTAAGAACGAAAAGTAGTCCATAGTAGTAATCATAGTGTCCTCTGTTAATATTTGATGCTAGCCAACTATCTTTTCCTCCTTTCTCTGTTCCATCTTTCACAACCTTCACAATCAAGCTTCCCACCAAGTTCCCTACTCCAAAGCCAAGGGTACACAGCGAAACAGCAACACTAGACATCGTTTTCGGAAACTGAGAATAATAAAACTCGATTTGTCCGATGAAATTAAGACCTTGCGATAAACCATACAGACAACATTGTGGCACCAACCACATGGCTGACATGTTCACCACTCCTTTGGGGTTGTCCACAAACCCTTCCCTTATTGCAAAATCTCTTCTCTTCTTCTCTACCAATGTCGAAACTATAGTGGCCAAACATGAGATCACTAACCCAATTCCCATTCGTTGTTTTACAGTGAGTACTCGTTCTTTAGGGAGCAAGGGGACTAAAATGCGATCGTACAAAACCACCCATAGGGTCAGAGTCAAGAATATAAATGCAATGAAGTTGGTGGGTGGGATTTCCATATTCAACACCACTCTGTTCATGGTTTTTGCTTGAACCACTGAAAATGATTGCTGGCTTATGCTAGTAGAAATTATTATGCCAGTAGACCAAATGGGAAGGACTTTGATTATGGCTTTCAATTCCTCTACTTGTCTCACTGTGCACACACTCCATGGCTCTTTGGCCATGCCATCACTGTCCAAATCTTTCTCTTTGTTCTTTATCATGCATGCCTTGTTCAAGAACCTAGGTGCAGAAAATAAAAAAACTGAATTTGTTATTATTAAACACAAGATACAAAGAAAGAAATTAGTGCGTTATGTTGTATCACAAATACTACATACCTTACTTTGTCTGTAGGTTGAACAAAATTAGAGCCGTTGTGGAAATACCAAATGTTTGAGTTCTTCGGAGGCAAAGGTAAGTGTCTGTTTTTCCAAGCTGCTGCAATCACTTGGGCAAAGCCCGTGAACAAGCTCTTGTCTGGTTTCACTTTGATATATATGGAAGAACCCAGGAAAAACAAGACAGCTGAAAATGACATGAGCCCCATCGAAATTCCAAAACCCACAATCCACCCTGCTGTAACCTGAATGTACACTATAAATGTCAATGAAATCGTTACTGAAAGTCCAACCGAAACATAATACCAATTGAAGAAACTCTTCATGGTACTCTCGTTTTGTGGGTTTTCAGGGTTGTTGATTTGATCCGCAGTAAAGGCTAAGGTACACGACCTAATTCCACCGGCTCCGATAGCCATGAGAGTGAGTGAAGAAAAAAGAATCAGCAGTTGAGATCCTGTTGCATTTGCACAAGGTTCTTTTTCACACTCAGGCCTTGCATGCCTAATAATAGCAGTGAGCCACAACACAACTAAGCCCTGCCATGAAGATAAAAATCAAGACGAAGGAAATTCAAGTAACTCTTAATGTATACTAAGAACCAAATATAATTAACAAGAACTAAACTTTAATGGTTTAAGAGTGAAATTTGGATTCTTTGATGGATTTTTCTATACTGTTCCTCCCTTGTATAGTGTATTTTTTAGTTCTCGACATATAACACCAAAAAATCCGGTAAAAAATCTAGATTTTTTTAAGAATGTGGATGTAATGGCTTACAAGAAGGTGTATGAGTGTTCCCAGTGCAACAACAGAAAATCGTCCAAGCCAACAGTCAGAAAGGAAAGCACAAAAGATGGGCAAAAAATTGGTGAAGGCACTCCACAGGAATACTACAATAGCTGCAGTTGCAGGTTCAAAATGATACTCCTGTAGCAGGTACAATATCATGTTTACACGAAGCCCCACTATTGCAATCTTTTCAAACGTCTCATTTGCTAAAGAAACAAGATTGAAAATCACAACTTGGTTAGAACTCCTTTACTTCAGTAGCAGTAAAACAAGATTGTGCTAAGAGAAAAACCATGATATATATTATTTGATCAAAAGGGTCATCACCTATGATTAAGGGAATGGTTCTGTAACCACCCCTTTTCCTTTCAACTACTTCACTGCCTTTATTCTGCTCCATTCGTATCACCCTTTTTCTTCTGCTACATGGAAAGGGTACACACAGAATATAATTGAAGCTCGTTATATACTACAACAGAAAAACTCTGGTTTACATGAACTCAGACTTATGTACAAGGCTCTTTCTTTTCACATACAATTAACTTGATGCAGTTCACAACGGTATTATAATAATTTAGTATCGCATCTTAGTTATAGAAGGAGATGAGTGTTTGTTGTTGCAGACAACCAATAATTTTCTTAAAAAGGAAAACAAAATTATAATTAGTGCAGAAAAATACTAAACCATTTAGTTAGTCAGAGGAAGTACACGAAATGGGATTCAATTGGTTTGAATATGTGGCATCCACCTTGAACTGGCGTGAAGTGAAAAATACGTTGTATCATATATGTGAATCGGTCGAGGTAATTAACTGTCTAACTGACTTTAATTTTTAACTGTCAATTTGATAAAAATAATTTTGACAAAATTGATTTCAAATATTGAAACATTATTCTAGTTTGATTTGGAACGTATTTTTCACATTAAAAAGTGTGAATTCTTTTTTTTTAATTTCTAAAATTATAAGTGAGATTTGGGGTGATTTTCTTTTGCTCCATTTTTGTTTTGTGATACACATGAAAATGTTAGACACAAATATACTTGAAGTTTGTTACTCGTTATGAAATAATTAAGTACGAGTCAAAAAATCTCACATTAGATAAAATAGATAAAATTAAACACTATATAAAAACAAAGATTCATAACACCATTGTCTTAAAGTTTTAGATTAAAGTGGTGTCAAATGTCTTATAAAGATAAGATTAATGTCACATAATCATATAGAATCATAATCTCTCAATAACTATGACCATCTATATATAACCAAAGCATATGAGAGAATATATAACCTACCACTACAACACTACACTGTACAAGAACTTTGTTTCATACACAGAAATAGATCTCTCTCCATAGTTCAATTTCGGTAGAGGCAGGTAAATTTCGTTATTATCTAGTTTATGCTCTCATCTTTGTAAATGAAACAAATAAATATTTATTCATGTTCTTGCGCTATATTTTAATGTATATAAATAAGGTTTTTGCAGATGTAATTGGTCATAATCAGAATCTGGAGTTTGAAGTGAAATAATGTGTATCGATGAAACAGAAAGGTTAGTTTTAGTGTCCAACGACGGATCCAAAGGTTAGCTTTTGAAGCTTAACGTTAACTGTAATAATTTATTTCGCTCCAACTGGCTCATGATTTCACAGATTCTACTTTAACAATTTTTATTGTCCAAGTGCCTTTTTAGCACATCGATGTTAAAATTAGGTGTTTCTAAAATGATGTTTTTTATTTTTTTTAATGAGGTATATCTCTTGATTTAGTTATTATTTTTCTAGGTTTATACATACTAAGATCTTTATAGTTGTTTTGTTTAATATTTTTTACGAAACTATTTTTTAAAGTGAATGAAATCTCAAAATGAACTCTATTTTAATCATTAATTTAAAATTAATTTAACATGAAATTAATAATTAATATATTTTTAGCTTTCAGGGCAATCTTTTTTCAAAGTTAAAACATTAATACTTAGCTTAATTTATTAGTACTCCCACTCTGACATGATTCAATTAATTTTATCAGTCATAAAACATCATATATTTTTAAGTTACATTATACTAGCCATTTTTATTTAAGTATTAATAATTTATTTTTCCAAATTAAATGTAATTATTAAATTTTAATTTAAGTTTGTCAAAAGAATACTTATCTATATTTTATCCTTATTATGTTGTTTGTTTTAATTAATTTTTAAAACATTTTCATTTTTTTCCACTTTTTTTTACCATAATAATTTACATGTTTTTCATGAGAATGTGTAATGCCTGTATAAGATATTACCAAAATTAATAGAAGGAAAATGACCAGTTAAGTTAGCATTTTTTTTTTTGTCTAATAACTTGGTAATGAGGGAGATGTATGTTGGCTCATGTTAATAAGGCCCATGCATGCGATATTAGTGGGGTAATTTTTGTTAGGGTAGTGCTAGTAAGACAGAAA
>Ga0214542_1011007_pt1 | contig 12714 bp, 4 predicted proteins | sample CNSS1metaG_FD_160096 | JGI IMG/M metagenome (GOLD analysis project Ga0214542, IMG submission 160096) | Root nodule microbial communities from cowpea collected in UCLA plant growth center, Los Angeles, California, USA - CNSS1 | ecosystem: Host-associated > Plants > Roots > Nodule | place: USA...
AATTCCATGACCCCTGTTAGTGGGAGTTCATGGTGGTGCCTCATTTATATAATTTAGTAAGGATTCAAGGTAAGGATTGCATCCTGACACTCTAAAGAGTTAGTTAGTCTCACATAGAGCGTACTGATTCAAGTGGTGAGAGTAGTAGGAGGCCTGAAACACTTTAAGGTTAACCTTGTGCGTGGGGGATGAAACACGGTAACAAATAGCTCGGTAGAGGGGTAAAGGCCACCATAAGTGTAAGCATCCGCTGAATCCGACTAATTGTATGTATCCGGATGAGTCGTGTCTTCAATCTTAGTGCATTGTGTGCATGTCATAACATGATTGGTTGACATATGTATTTTGGATTATGAAAGTGTATGTAACTATATGATAAACTATTTTCTACTCTAACTTACCCTTTGCTTGTTTGATTGTTATGTGTGTGGTCTTCTCTTTTTGCGATGATCATCAATTTATTGATGTGAGCAGATGGGAGAAATCCTTGTGGTCAACAAGGAAATGGTGATTCCGCTGCATAGCTTTGAGTTGGATTCCGCTTTTGTGTCTTCCTTTAGGGCTTGGCCCATGTACCGCATTATCTTGGCCCTGTATTTTGAATACTTTAGACCCTTTACCTTGTTTTGTATCAGCATCATGATATGTCCTTGATTACTTTCCTTTAAAGTACTTTGGATACTTATAGAAGCGACGTTATACTCCTTGACTTAGCTTCTTATATTATTTTGTGTAATGTTTTCATTTAATTATTTTATCACTTAAATGGGACGTTACAGATGTCATGGCTGAGGGCAGAGAACTTTGGCTCCCTTGAGCAGCATCTCAAAGCTAAAAAATTGAAGACATTCTTTGAACTTTCGGGCAAGATGTATCCCAATTTGGTGAAGGTGTTCTATGTTAATCTCAAGTTCAGCAATGACATTCTCAAAACAAGTGTCAAAGGTGTGGAGATGGAAATCACTAGGCAAACATGGAAGGATGTGGTGGGCCTAAGGCAAAGAGGTGTGCAAGTTCGCAAGGGTAAAACTAGTGCAGTGGATGAATTCAACAAAGTGCAATACTTCAACCAATGTGTGTGTAATCAAGGTGAGCAAACTAGAAATTTCCATGTGGGAAGGCTTCATGTGGAGGAAAGGTTGCTAGCTATGGTGGTGACCAAGATCATCATGCCTAGGGGGAGTAATCATGCAACCTTGAATGAAGGTGATCTTGTGGTGATGTACTTCATTCAAAATGGTGTGATGGTAGACTAGACATACACCATTCGTGACCACATGATGAAGGCAAAGAGACTCATGGATTTCAAGCTTCCATATGTGGTGCTCATCTCCAAGTTCATTGAGCACTTTGGTGTGGATGTGGAAGGAGAGCTTGAAGAGTCCACTGGTCTTCTAAATCATGTTTCTACAATGAATATGCACAAGATGGGATTCACCAAGATAGGCAACACTTGGTTGGTTGAAAGAGATCATGGTGCAAATATTGAAGTTGGAGCAAATGACCATGAAGCGGGAACTAGTGGAGGAAACCAAGAGGAAGGTGAACCACGGCCCATGGCAATTGAAATTTATAACCCTCCTAAAAATACTAGATCTACATACTCCCAGTTTGAGAGAATGGTTCTCAACCAACTCCAAGATCTCAACATGGCACAAAATGCACATCATGCATACTGCACAACTAGGTTCCAAAACTCGGATGATCAACTCCACAATGTTCATGACCTCCTCTCCAATGTCTACAACAGAGACAACCCTAGGAATGAGTGAAGGGGATGGCTCATAGGTCATGCATTGTATTTTCGTGCTGTATTTTGTGTGTTTGTCTGTCTGTTCCAGTTTTTTAATCAATTATTTTGCTATTTCAATCGACTGATTATATCAGTCTCAACTTCATGATGTATTTTTCATTTTTGGTTTTATTTTGCTCTGTTTGTATTGCATATCAGTTGCCCTGATACCATCCTATGTTACTGTATTAATGAAAATTTCATCTTTCCAAAATGATCTATGTATTTACTTTCATTTGATGAATCCAAAGGGGGAGAAAATTTAAAAAAATGAACAAAATTGTGTTCAAACTGGAAAACCTAAAATAAATCTGCAAGAATCATATAATACTACAAACTTATTCTCAAATCTGAAGTTAAATCATATTATTAGTGATAGGGGGAGCATATGCATATGTGATATATATGTATGCATGTGTGCTTTTTCTTGGTTGTATCTTTGGAATATTGGTATCTTGTATGCAAAAGCTTTTTCAGGTTTCTCCATGGATTTTAGCTCATCAATTCAACTTGAGGATGTTGGCTTCATCAATTTAGGGGGAGATTGTTGGCACAAACAAGCTTGAAGCAAAGAATTGATAAAGCCATGTGCATGAAGATCATAGGTGTTTGATGAAGATTGATGAAGATCCACTTGAAGATTAAGTTTTAGTGTATTAAATATGAAAATAAGATGTTAAATGTAATGTTTTAGTGTTATATCATGTTGGTAGGCTATATGACATAGGTTAGATGTCTTGTGTGCCTTAATGTGTCTCTTTTAATCTGTTAAAATGGATTTTAATAGGTTAAAAGGCTTGATGTATATAGTTTCTGGTATGAATGCATTCAGTCAGTTGAATTATTTTTCAATCGATTGATTTCACTTAAGTCAAGTGAAATCAGTTGACTATACGAAAAATTCAATCGATTGTTTTCACTTAAACCAGACTATATAAGTTGTGTTTTCGAGAGTAGAGGTGCGAATCTGAGTTTTTGAGCACGAAACTTTGTCATTCTTCTCTGGAAAACTCTCTCTCTCTACAATACACAGTTGCAACTGTTGGTATCGCGCAGCGGAATGTTTGGGCGTGTGGACAAAAACCAAGAGGAGGGTGAATTGGGTTCTTAATAAAAATTGTGCTTTTAATATTTTCCCTTTTAATATCAAAGATCAATTAAAATTCTTTCCTTTATTTTCTAATAAACACAATAAAATAAAGAGAGTAGAGAGGAAGATTGAACACAAGTATTTATACTGGTTCGGATCAAAAGACCCTACGTCCAGTTGTTAATCTTTCAAAAACGAGATTAACTAAATCACTAAAATAAATACTTGTGTTCAATCTTCCTCTCTACTCTCTTTATTTTATTGTGTTTATTAGAAAATAAAGGAAAGAATTTTAATTGATCTTTGATATTAAAAGGGAAAATATTAAAAGCACAATTTTTATTAAGAACCCAATTCACCCTCCTCTTGGTTTTTGTCCACACGCCCAAACATTCCGCTGCGCGATACCAACAGCAACTCGTGGTTTGAAGATCTTGGTTGACCTTAGAGGCATTTTGGCTTGTGAGTAGCTTGAAGAACACATGTATGGCTGGCTAGGGACAACCACCATCAGGTTTGGATGTTCTTGTGCCTCTGGTTGGTTTGCTTGATGTGATTTCAGGTCTGTAAGTGTGATTCTTGTAGGGTGTGTGTCTAGATTTTTGTGTGAGTCAAAAGTGTAATCTTGGCGTGTGATTTGTAAAACTTTTAAATATAATGGAAACCAGGCTCAGGTTGTCCTGGTAAACTAGATGTAACTCTTTGATTGAGTGAACCAGTATAAAAGCAATTGTGCAATTCTCTCTCCTTCATCTCATTCACTTTGAATCTCTTTAAAAACTGAAGAAAACCAAGCAATTCGATCTTTAGTGTGATTTAATGCGTTCTTGTGTAATCTGAGGTTGTATACTTGTTAAAAATATTGATTGAAACAAGTCTTGGATGTAAAAGATTGTTGTTTGAGTTGAATTTTTGAATTCTGCATTCTGCATAAATCTCCAGTATTTTAGCCGACTGATTTGTCTTTTTAATCGACTGTTTCATAGCTCAAGAACAAATTAGTTTGGTGCTTGATTTTTTAATCGATTAAAAGTGTACTAGTTTACTACTTTTACATCCTAACTTTCCAGTCTATTTGATTCAATTGAAAAGAGATTTAAGCTTTCGAAAAAGTTTTATAAAGCCAATTCAACCCCCTTCTTGGCTTAAATCACCATTTCAAAACTAACACAAGCTTCATCCATCAATTGGCGAGCTATGAACACCGCCTAGCGATTTTTGGGCAGAACCCAGAAAAAGCGATCCAGCGAAAAACACAAATGAAAAAGGCACCCATGCTTCAGAACACCATGAAAAACACATAATTTATAAATTAAAACATGTAGTACAACTCCTTTTACCTGGAATTTTCCATTCTAAACACATTCCTAGCGTTCCTTCTTCCTCAGAAATTGCCCTAGCCTTTTCCTCTACCAATGGGAACTCTTCCTAGCCCTCTAGTTCTTCTTAGGCAACATTTTGGTGCTCTCAAAAGTCTCTCCCTAGCAGCCACCCAAATTTCTCTAATATTCCACTAATCAACCCTACTAAAATTATTTATCTAATATTCCACTAATCAACCCAAATTTCTCGGAAAATTCGTTTGTCTAGCGATAAGGGTTCACCTAGGAACCATATAATTCACAATTTTATTCTAGAAGAACTATAAGGTATGATCTTCATATTCTTGGTTCTTTTAGCTTCTTGTATCATCATGAGTCTTGAAAATATTTGTTCTTCCGTCCTTTGACTATTTGACCATATCATAGGTCTTTTGAATTGCCATAGTTCCTCTTATAATTCTTCTCGTATATTTTCCATGAATAGTCCTCTATCACATAGTATTTGATAAAAGTGTCTTAGGAAATGCGTCTAAGAAAACTTTATACAAGATTAACTCTAAATACTCAATAAACAAAGTTACCTATAAAAATTATCATATGAGCGAAATAAACGATGTTTACCTATAAAAGTTACCTATAATAACATGTATCTTTATCTATTTAATTATGTAAACTATTTATCCATTTGGTTATCTTAAATTATGATTGTAATACATATTCATTATTGGACATAAACATAATGGAGTCTTTGCGTCTATTAGGACTTTAAGGATGAAAAGTCCCCCATTCAAAAAATTTATACACATAATCCCATTCAAAGATCACAAAACCATATATAATGGGAAAGAAAATGAAGGATAACCAAATTCGTATAAACAAATCAAAATTTAAATCCTAACCACAAACTTTAGAACTTGAATTTGACAATCACCATTGAAACATCAACCAAGTAAAGAGAGTTGCAAAGCAAATGGTAAATAAATACAAAACCATCCAATAATTGAAATGCTGAAAAGAGAGAAAATTGTCGGTGCAAGAAATTCCAAATTCTAAAAGTGACCCCAAATGAATCCCTCATTTGATTCCTACTTAGCTTTTCTACCATCACGATACTACTAAGCTTCTAAACCAAAGCGTTTCTTGGGTTGAAAAGCTCATCGAATAAAAGTACTTAACTACAATTTAATCACAAAGGAAAGACCAAAAGTATATGCCATAATTGAGATTTCAAATGGACTTTTGATCCTCAAGGAGTGCAAGTTAGGTTACGGTTGTGAAACACAAATTATATTTCCATAGCTACCCATATTTTCTAAATTTTCTAAAAAAAAATTTGTGATTCTGCTTAATAAATTTGAAAAATAAGAATTTTCAATTAAGACCATTTAGACCAAAAACCAGAAACCCAACAAATATCACAATATTAGTCACGAGTGTGATAAGTAATACATCAAAAAGTCATAATTGAGTGCTTCAAAATTTCTCTATCGTATCGCTAACAATGCAGATGCGATAACATTATTGTTTCTCAGAGAAAAACTGATTTTTGATAAATTTCTTTCCTTATAATAACTTTTTGAAAATTTCTTATAATTCATTTTTTGTTTTGTTTTGAAAATAAGTGTAAGTAAACACGAGTGATCTCGTCCCAATTTGCACAGTGTTATATTAGGTCCAAAAATACACACGAATTGTAAACTAGTTTTACTATAGTTCATCCCGCATAATGATTGACTTGCCGTGTATGCATACCACTCAACCTAAACAAAATTTAAAGAATGAAATGTTATAATAATAATTTGGCTTAAATAGTCATTTGATCCTAATTTTGGTTAACTTTTTTTAATTTGGTTCTAGTTTAGGATTTGTTTTAAGTTTGGTCCTAACTTTCATAAATTTCATTCAATTAGATCATTTTTCTTAACTCCGTCTAAATAGTTAACGGAATAATGTCCATCGTGGTTCATTTTTTTGACGTGGAACACTGTTGAATGACGTGACCGTTATGTTATTGTGCTACCCTTTTTAATTTTAATAAGATAGGTTTAGGATTACAAATTTGTCGAATTGGGTTTAGGGATTCATTAAGAATTAGGGATTTCTGTAAATTGGATATGTGAGAAGACAGTGCATTCACTTCCATCAAAGATTGTTGTTCTACGCAAAAGATTGTTGTTCTACGAGAAAGATTGTTGCGTTCTATTGAAATTCTTGTTTATCTGCTTACTCACCACTTCTTCTCATGAAATCAAACCCCTTTTGTCTCGAGTAATTGTTTCTATGTTTTCTTATCTTGTGCGTTGATTTCTAGTAATAAGGTTAGTCGAGAAAGGGAAAAGAAGTAAATTGCTTTGGATTTTGAAGTCTCTAGTTTCATGTTTGCTTCTAAACTATAGCTTGTCAGTTTTTTTTTTTAATAGCTTTTCATGGGTGCGGGACGGGTTTCTACCAAAATTGAAGAACGAGTCTTGTGAATTCACGGGGTTGGAGAAAGAAAGGGAAAGTTTTGATCTTTTTGGGTGCAGATAAACAATTTTTGTCGTTACCCATTTAAGTTGAAAGTCTTAATTCACATCAATTGGTGTTTATGATTGATAAAAGCTATTAAAGTGAAATAAGTGGCCAATGGAACACGGTTTGAAAAGAAAGTCTCCAGAAAATGGAGACAATTCACACTTAAACGGTTTTTCTCTGGATGACCTTAATGAAGATCTCTTAGAGAGGATCCTTTCATGGTTACCAACTTCCTCCTTCTTTCCGCCTTACTTTTGTCTACAAGAGATGGAAATCAACTATTGCTTCTATGAGTTCCAAGCTTGCCTACTCACACATTTCCTCAAGAGATCCATGGTTTCTAATGGTTTCTCCCAACCTCAACCACTCTATTGTCTTTGACACTACTGAAAACAGTTGGAAAAAAACTCAATCACTTGCGTCTTCCTCTCGAAGACTCTAACATAAACTACATGCATGTTGTAGCATTTGGTGGCCTGGTTTTCTACCGTAAACTCTTAGGAAACTTTGTTGTATGCAGTCCAGTCACAGGATCCTGCACTGAACTCCCTCCATTACATTTCCCCTCAGAAAACCATCCTCTCAATCTCGTTGTGATGAGTACAACTCTTAGAGATCAAATCTCATACAAGATTGTGTTAGTCTTCGATGAACTCTCTAATCTTTTGTTCAAAGTCTATGACTCAACCTCTTGTTGGGAAGATGATATTGCACTGAGGAGACAAGCATAGTAAAATAACGACCACGTCATTCAATAGTGCTCCACGTCACAGAAATGAACCACGCTAGACACTGTTCCGTTAACTATTTAGATGGAGTTAAGGAAAATTATCTAATTGAATGAAATTTACAAAAGTTAGGACCAAATTGAAAACAAATCCTAAACTAGGACCAAATTGAAAAAAGTTAACCAAAATTAGGACCTAATGACTATTTAACCCTAATAATTTTGTTTTAATATTTCACAATTTATTATATCCACATTAAAATACATATATCAAAGTTAAACTTTTTATGAATAAGGAAACATAAAAGTAAATTATCATCTAAGTTTCAAAAGAACTATAACAATCAATCAATGTTAAATACATACAAAAGAACTAATTTACAAAAGTATGTAAGGACCCAAAAAATAACAAAATAAATAAAAATAAAAGAATAATATCTAACTTAAATATTAAAATATGATAAATATTTTTTGATAGATTATGCACAACTCTACTCAATTATTGCACATAATGTGAATTATGCCAACAAATCTAATAAACAGATAAACAGAATATATACTCAATATGTACCATAGTTTCTCACAAAGAACGAGCCCAACATCCTATCCATCATTGAGTTAGATATGTAACATTAACTAGCATATAATATGAGTCATTTTAAGTTAAAAAGACTCATATCACATGAAAACCAAAAAGTATTGTAATGACAAAATTCAATAGAAGAAAAGTTATATAAATCATTTTGATTTTATTAAATATTGTTTCAGTCCCTTAATTTAACAAAATTATTTTCTTCGTCCTTCAAAAGATCTCAAAATGAGTCCTCAAAAAATTGAAAATATTTTTTTTAGACTATTAAAAAATAATTATAGAAATTATTTCTAAAAGTTATTGTTGGCCTATTTATTTCTTCTCCATTAGTATTGTCACAAATCGAGCATTAGTTGTACGATATGAACTGTATGAACTTGTAAGCAAATCGAACGGTCATCACAACCATTTGATCGGTTGATGCTAACTAGACGACTTGAAATAGGAAAACTACCAATTAAGATTTCTAATCACGATTAAGAAAATTAGATCATAATTAAACATGCCCTAATCAATAACCCATTACAAAATTTATAAATAAGAGTCCATGTAAAGTGATAGTTTACGTTCATTAATTATATATTTAATACATGTCGATCTGAATTGAACTAATAACTTTGGCATCACAAATCTCTTACAAATATCCATAATCAATGTTGGCGGATAAAATTAGACAACAATAATAATCCATCCACACAAACAGTAGGGGACCTTAGGACCTTATTGTGGACATAGGGGGCTAATGTTTTTTGAATCGGACTAATGTTTTTTCATCAAAATTGAATTTGTGAATAAGGATAGTTTATTTTGTTGGTTTAATTGACATAATCCTAATATAAATTTTGGTGAAATTATTTTGTTCCGCTTTAAGAAATTTAACAAAAAATATCAAATTGTATCAATTTCAAAAAAAAAATTAAAACCAATTTGAAAGTAAAAAATATTAGACGGCCAAATTAATATTTTTAGACGACCAACTTAATACTCTTTAACAAAAAAATAAATTAAAAAATAATTCAACTAAAATTTGGACACTCCACCGTAATGACCGAAATCCGCCATTGCACACAAAATAACCGATCAATCTCGTAAACTTGAGACAGTAATAAGGTTGAGAAATTCAATATTTAAATATTTTAACTTAGAACTAATTAAGTGATTATTTTAACGCATATGATAATAATCTGTCTGGCTATCTCTTCTACAAATATCCGTACTCAGAATCCAGTATTTCTTTTATTTTAATTCACTAATAAAATAAGTATATGATCAAAATCTACTACGATATAATGCACATAAATATACTCATTTAAACTATATAAAATAAAAAGCACAGTGTGATTAATCATTCAGAAGAATGTCTAAGTACACTTTTGTCCAAATATATCATTTCTTTTTCACAGACCTTCTGACTATATTTTATCTACCTACACTTTGGCTTGTTCCTAATTCTTTTATTTCATCAGAGACTGCACAATAAATTAAGTTGTTGACTTTTCATTTTCTCTAATTAATTTTACAGTTTCAATGATTATCATTAAACTTTAAACTATATGAATAAATATGCATTATCTTGGTGGATTTTAGCACGAGCTAGTGGGAAAATACTACATGGTGGGCCACTCTCTAATATAGTGGTTGTGTTGCGAAGGTTACTGACATCTTATAATTATTTAAAGACATCTTAGAATTATTTAAAGTGCGATCGTTTAAAAAAAAAGTTAAAATATTTATTGATTCCAATTTTTATAAAGTTTTGTTAAATAAATTTTAATTTTAATTTTGTATTCAAATAAGACTTAATTTTTGTCAATTTTATTCAATTGAATCTTTTTTTTAACATCACTTAAATCATTAACGACCATGAACAGTAAATACTACGTGTCACTTCGTGATTTTTATTTATTTATTTATTTTATTTTTTTTGAATTTTTTTTTATTGCTAGTATTGATAATTTTTCAAAATTCAGGGGTACCTTCCCAAATAAATAGATTTGAATCTTTAAAATAGTTAAATATAATTAGATATAAGTATTAATAAGATATTTTGTATATTTTTTGTGTTAAAAGTAGTGATGGTAAATAAAATATTTATTTTTAAATGATTTATTTAATTAAAAATATTAATTCTTATTTTTCTTTTTCATCATATTTTTTATAAAGCGGCTTTTGAAAAAAGTAAAGCTACGTTTTTATTTACCTTTTATAACAACTTTATTAAAAATATATTCTTTTTCTAAAATTAAAGTTTAAACAAATATATGAAGCGTCCCATTTAATAAATAAGTTTAATTAAATGAAACATAACATAGAGTATAAAATAAAGAGCAATGTCACGGAGTATAATAATCACTCCTTACAATTATCCAAAATACTCATAGAGAAGACTAAGGCACACCATGATGCAATTAAACAAAACGAAATGTAATAGTTTTATTGTTGATCAAAGTCCATAGGCAATAGTGCCTACAGAGAGTACTTGAAGGGATGAGATCCAACACAAGAGGGGGCTACACTATAGAGTCTCCATAACCATGGTGACCACTAGGGATTCCTACATCTGCTCACATTAATAAATTGATGATCATCGCAAAAGGAGAAAATCATACACAAAACACACAAGCAAATAGAAAAGGTAAGCTAGAGTATAAATCAGTTTAACATGTTATGGCACACGAACACTTAAAACAAATCATAAACATGCAACAAGATAAGCAAACAACCATGTGATAGCTAACAAGCAAGACTCTAAGATTCAATTATCCGGATACATATAATTAGTCAGATTCACTGGATGTTTGCACTTACGGTGGTCTCTACTGCTCTGCAGAGCCATTGCCAATGGGTTTCACCCTACCATGCACAAGGTTAGCCTTCAAACGTCTAAGGCCATTATCCTGCCAAAGACTAGGGCCTCTTGCTACTCTCACCACTTGAGTCAGTACGCTCTACGTGAGACTAACTAACTCTTTAGAGCTTTAGGATGCAATCTTTACTTGAATCCTTACTTAATTATATACGCTAAGGCACCACCACAAAACTTTACTAAGAGTTTCGTGGAATTACGTCCATTACATGAGGCACCATCATGAGCACTCACCAAGAGGGTCATGGAATTACGTCCAACTCATACCATAACCATGCTTCACAAACCAACCATAGATTTATCATGCATATCCATCTCATGCCTATATTCAACCAACCATCCAATCATGTTTCACACGCATAATCATGCCAACTCATCAATTCCAGCCCATAAACCATTTAATACATGCATATTCACACAATCCATGCTTTAGATAGAGCAATTCAATTAATCATGTGACCATCACCAAAAACAAAGAAGAAAACAACACTTGAGCACATCCCTGCCCAGTTCTCGCTGAGGCGAGCTCCTTTTGCCTAGGCGAGAACTCGAACAGTAGAACAGTGGGACTTTCATGTTTTCTCGCTTAGGCGAGACCTCCTCGCTTGAGCAAGACGAATTCTCGCTCAAAACTGGAGTTTGTCGCCTGAGCGACATCTCGCACAAGCACCAAGGAGGGTTTTTGATACTCTCGCTTGGGCGAGACTCGCTCGCCTGGGCGAGACTACCATATTTCCTCCACTGTTCACGCATGCCAACAGATTCTTCAAGAGCAATGCACAATATATTTTCATACAACTGTAAACACCATACAATCACCAAAAGCACGAAACAGAACCACAAGCCAGCAAAATAAATTAAAAACGCGAAACCCTAGCTTCCCTTACCTGAACAGAGGCTAGTAGACAACGGTAAACACCAAACACTGAGCACTACAGATATGAGAACAACTTTGTGAGTTGAAAATAGTAATACTAGAACAATGAGTAGGTTACCCAGAGGAACCCTAGCTGGAACCACGAAAAAAGACAAGCGGAAGAATAGAAAGCATGAGTCGAGAACCAACTTACTTGGAACAAAAAATGGAGTTGAGTTAGCTTGACAAGGAATAGAGTCTAAACCCTAGCAGAGCTCATTGTTGCAGTTCTAAGAGGGAAGAGGGGGAACAATATTCTAAAAAGTGGGCAGAATGAGAGGGTTAAAACTGATTTAGGAGTTTTGAGCACCCTATGGGTCAGCCTTAGGCCCAACATATTAGGATATACTTTTAAACATTAAGGACAGAAAATAAGTGGGCCTTACAATACCAATTGGTAATTTTAGTTAAAAATAGTTCTAATATTTTACTAAAGTTTCAAAGTGCAATATTTTAAATAAAAACATAAATGAAACAGAATCAATAAAAATAGGTTATTTCTTTTTTTGAAGAAAATTATCAACAAAACGGGTCTCATGTAGGGATGTCAAAAAAATCCGTACCCGCGGGTATCCGCGGATAAAACCCGCAACGGGTAGGAAATGGATATTAAAAATGGATACCCGCTACCCGCGGGTATGGGTATTTTTGATACTCGCATGTTAACGAGGCGGGTACGGGTATCATAGTATCCGTACCCGTGGATACCCGTACCCGCTAAACTTTACCTTATATATATATATTAGTAAACAACATTATGAGTCTTCATCCAATAATGGTGGTCAGATTCTTACCCCACAAATGAGTAAATTACTTCCATATACTGTGGAGGTATTGATGTGTCTCTAAGACTGGTTATGGACCAACATGGAAGGTAATGAAATTAACACTTTTA
>Ga0214542_1011008_pt1 | contig 12713 bp, 6 predicted proteins | sample CNSS1metaG_FD_160096 | JGI IMG/M metagenome (GOLD analysis project Ga0214542, IMG submission 160096) | Root nodule microbial communities from cowpea collected in UCLA plant growth center, Los Angeles, California, USA - CNSS1 | ecosystem: Host-associated > Plants > Roots > Nodule | place: USA...
TATAAGTGTGAAGTATAGTTTGCCGTTCTGCTAACCTGACTCATATCATTTGAACAAAATGGTTAAGAGTTGTTGGGTTGGATGATAAGTCTCCACTTTGGTGGGGTAAGTAAATTAAGAACTCCATTTACAGTCAAACGAATTCAGAAGGAGTAAAAATTCGGATAAGTTTTGGACCTTTTTAAATTTTCGAAATTGACAAGGTCTCAAATTAAGTGCAAATCACAATTATGAATTGGGTGGGTTAGTTAAAGGTTAACCCATTTCAGTAGTTTGTGGTGGGAGGAATGATTCAGAAGATAAGTGCAAAGTATAGTTTGTCGTTCATCTAACCTGACTCTTATCATTTGAACAAAATGGTTAAGAGTTGTTGGGTTGGATAATCAGTCTCCACTTTGGTGGGGTGAGTATATTAAGGACGCCCTTTATAGTGAAACGAATTCAGAAGGAGTAAAAATTAGGATAAGTTTTGGACCTTATTAATTTTTCGAAATTGACAAGGTTTCAGAATAAGTGTAAATCATAGTTATGAATGAGGTGGGTTAGTGAAAGGTTAACCATTTGAGTAGTTTGTGGTGGGAGGAATGATTCATGATATCAGTGCGAAGTATAGTTTTCCGTTTTGCTAACCTGACTCTTATCATTTAAACAAAATGGTTAAGAGTTGTTGGGTTGGATAATAAGTCTCCACTTTGGTGGGGTGAGTATATTAAGGATGCCCTTTACAGTCAAACGAATTAAGAAGGAGTAAAAATTAGGATAAGTTTTGGAGCTTGTTAATTTTTTGAAATTGAAAAGGTCCCAGATTAAGTGCAAATCACAGTTACGAATGAGGTGGGTTAGTTAAAGGCTAAGCCATTTCAGTAGTTTGTGTTGGGAGGAATGATTCAGGATATAAGTGCGAAGTATAGGTTGCCGTTCTGCTAACCTGACTCATATCATTTGAACAAAATGGTTAATAGTTGTTGGGTTGGATGATAAGTCTCCACTTTGGTGGGGTAAGTAAATTAAGAACTCCATTTATAGTCAAACGAATTCAAAAGGAGGAAAAATTCGGATAAGTTTTGGAGCTTGTTAAATTTTCGAAATTGACAAAGTCTCAAATTAGGTGCAAATCACAATTATGAATGGGGTGGGTTAGTTAAAGGTTAACCCATTTCAGTAGTTTGTGGTGGGAGGAATGATTCAGAAGATAAGTGCGAAGTATAGTTTGTCGTTCATCTAACCTGACTCTTATCATTTGAACAAAATGGTTAAGAGTTGTTGGGTTGGATAATAAGTCTCCAGTTTGGTGGGGTGAGTATATTAAGGACGCCGTTTATAGTCAAACGAATTCAGATAGAGTAAAAATTAGGATAAGTTTTGGAGCTTGTTAATTTTTCGAAATTGAAAAGGTCCCATATTAAGTGCAAATCATAGTTATGAATGAGGTGGGTTAGTTAAAGGTTAACCCATTTCAGTAGTTTGTGGTGGGAGGAATGATTCAGGATATAAGTTCGAAGTATAGTTTGCCTTTCTGCTAACCTGACTCATATCATTTGAACAAAATGGTTAAGAGTTGTTGGGTTGGATGATAAGTCGCCACTTTGGTGGGTTAAGTAAATTAAGAACTCCATTTACAGTCAAAAGAATTCAGAAGGAGTAAAAATTTGGATAAGTTTTGGTCCTTTTTAAATTTTCGAAATTGACAAGGTCTCAAATTAAGTGCAAATTACAATTATGAATGTGGTGGGTTAGTTAAAGGTTAACCCATTTCTGTAGTTTGTGGTGGGAGGAATGATTCAAAAGATAAGTGTGAAGTATAGTTTGTCGTTCATCTAACCTGACTCTTATCATTTGAACAAAATGGTTAAGAGATGTTGGGTTGGATAATAAGTCTCCACTTTGGTGGGCTAAGTAAATTAAGAACTCCCTTTACAGTCAAACGAATTCAGAAGGAGTAAAAATTCGGATAAGTTTTTGACCTTTTTAAATTTTCGAAATAGACAAGGTCTCAAATTAAGTGCAAATCACAATTATGAATGGGGTGGGTTAGTTAAAGGTTAAACCATTTCAGTAGTTTGTGGTGGGAGGAATGATTCAGAAGATAAGTGCGAAGTATAGTTTGTCGTTCATCTAACCTGACTTTTATCATTTGAATAAAATGGTTAAGAGTTGTTGGGTTGGATAATAAGTCTCCACTTTGGTGGGGTGAGTATATTAAGGACGCCCTTTACAGTCAAACGAATTCAGAAGGAGTAAAAATTCGGATAAGTTTTGGACCTTATAAATTTTTCGAAATTGACAAGGTTTCAGAATAAGTGTAAATAATAGTTATGAATGAGGTGGGTTAGTTAAAGGTTAACCATTTGAGTAGTTCCTAGTGGGAGCAATGATTCATGATAACAGTGCGAAGTATAGTTTTCCGTTTTGCTAACCTGACTCTTATCATTCAAACAAAATGGTTAAGAGTTGTTGGGTTCGATGATAAGTCTCCACTTTGGTGGGGTGAGTAAATTAAGGACTCTCATTATAGTCAAACGAATTCAGAAGGAGTAAAAATTAGGATAAGTTTTGGAGCTTGTTAATTTTTCGAAATTGACAAGGTCTCAAATTAAGTGCAAATCATAGTTATGATATGTGCAAAGCTGAACTTCATTGTGCGATCTTCAGTTCGTGGTGCAACGTACAAGTTATTGACCTTAAGTTTAATGGATTTATGGTGTTGTAGTGGTGAATGAGTTGAATAATTTAAAGGTGAACCCATTTTTGTACTGTGTTGGGAGGAATGATTGAGGATATAAGTGCGCAGTATAGTTTGCCCTCCTACTAACCTCAATCTTATCATTTGAACAAAATGGTTAAGAGTTGTTGGGTTGGATGAGAAGTCTCCACTTTGGTAGGTTGAGTACATTATGGACTCCTTTTACAGTCAAACGAATTCAGAAGGAGTAAAAATTAGGATAAGTTTTGGAGCTTGTTAATTTTTCGAAATTGAAAAGGTCCCAGATTAAGTGCAAATCACAGTTATGAATGAGGTGGGTTAGTTAAAGGTTAACCCATTTCAGTAGTTTGTGGTGGGAGGAATGATTCAGGATATAAGTGCGAAGTATAGTTTGTCGTTCTGCTAACCTGACTCATATCATTTGAACAAAATGGTTAAGAGTTGTTGGGATGGATAATAAGTCTCCACTTTGGTGGGGTGAGTATATTAAGGACGCCCTTTACAGTCAAACGAATTCAGAAGGAGTAAAAATTAGGATAAGTTTTGGACCTTATTAATTTTTCGAAATTGACAAGGTTTCAGAATAAGTGTAAATCATAGTTATGAATAAGGTGGGTTAGTTAAAGGTTAACCATTTGAGTAGTTCGCGGTGGGAGGAATGATTCATGATATCAGTGCGAAGTATAGTTTTCCGTTTTGCTAACCTGACTCTTATCATTTAAACAAAATGGTTAAGAGTTGATGGGTTCGATGATAAGTCTCCATTTTGGTGGGGTGAGTAAATTAAGGACTCCCATTATAGTTAAACGAATTCAGAAGGAGTAAAAATTAGGATAAGTTTTGGAGCTTGTTAATTTTTCGAAATTGACAAGGTCTCAAATTAAGTGCAAATCATAGTTATGATAAGTGCAAAGCTGAACTTCATTGCGCGATCTTCAGTTCAAGGTGCAACGTACATGTTATTGACCTTAAGTTTAATGGATTTATGGTGTTGTCGTGGTGGATGAGTTGAGTAATTTAAAGGTGAACCCATTTTTGTACTTTGTGTTGGGAGGAATGATTCAGGATATAAGTGCGAAGTATAGTTTGCCCTCCTACTAACCTCAATATTATCAGTTGAACAAAATGCTTAAGAGTTGTTGGGTTGGATGAGAAGTCTCCACTTTGGTAGGTTGAGTACATTATGGACTCCTTTTACAGTCAAACGAATTCAGAAGGAGTAAAAATTAGGATAAGTTTTGGAGCTTGTTAATTTTTCGAAATTGAAAAGGTCCCAGATTAAGTGCAAATCACAGTTATGAATGAGGTGGGTTAGTTAAAGGTTAACCCATTTCAATAGTTTGTGGTGGGAGGAATGATTCAGGATATAAGTGCGAAGTACAGTTTGTCTTTCTGCTAACCTGACTCATATCATTTGAACAAAATGGTTAAGAGTTGTTGGGTTGGATGATAAGTCTCCACTTTGGTGGGGTAAGTAAATTAAGAACTCCCTTTACAGTCAAACGAATTCAAAAGGAGGAAAAATTCGGATAAGTTTTGGACCTTGTTAAATTTTCGAAATTAACAAGGTCTCAAATTAAGTGCAAATCACAATTATGAATGGGGTGGGTTAGTTAAAGGTTAACACATTTAAGTAGTTTGTGGTGGGAGGATTGATTCAGAAGATAAGTACGAAGTATAGTTTGTCGTTCATCTAACCTGACTCTTATCATTTGAACAAAATGGTTAAGAGTTGTTGGGTTGGATGAGAAGTCTCCACTTCGGTAGGTTGAGTACATTATGGACTCCCTTTACAGTCAAACGAATTCAGAAGGAGTAAAAATTAGGATAAGTTTTGGAGCTTGTTAATTTTTCGAAATTGAAAAGGTCCTAGATTAAGTGCAAATCACAGTTATGAATGAGGTAGGTTAGTTAAAGGTTAACCCATTTCAGTAGTTTGTGGTGGGAGGAATGATTCAGGATATAAGTGCGAAGTATAGTTTGCCGTTTTGCTAACCGGACTCATCATTTGAACAAAATGGTTAAGATTTGTTGGGTTTGATGATAAGTCTCCACTTTGGTGGGGTAAGTAAATTAAGAACTCCCTTTACAGTCAAACGAATTCCAAAGGAGGAAAAATTCGAATAAGTTTTGGACCTTGTTAAATTTTCGGAATTGACAAGGTCTCAAATTAAGTGCAAATCACAATTATGAATGGGGTGGGTTAGTTAAAGGTTAACCCATTTCAGTAGTTTGTGGTGGGAGGAATGATTCAGAAGATAAGTGCGAAGTATAGTTTGTCGTTCATCTAACCTGACTCTTATCATTTGAACAAAATGGTTAAGAGTTGCTGGGTTGGATAATAAGTCTCCACTTTGGTGGGGTGAGTATATTAAGGACGCCCTTTACAGTCAAACGAATTCAGAAGGAGTAAAAGTTAGGATAAGTTTTGGACCTTATTAATTTTTCGAAATTGACAAGGTTTCAGAATAAGTGTAAATCATAGTTATGAATGAGGTGGGTTAGTTAAAGGTTAACCATTTGAGTAGTTTGAGGTGGGAGGAATGATTCATGATATCAGTGCGAAGTATAATTTTCCGTTTTGCTAACCTGACTCTTATCATTTAAACAAAATGGTTAAGAGTTGTTGGGTTCGATGATAAGTCTCCACTTTGGTGGGGTGAGTAAATTAAGGACTCCCTTTATAGTCAAACGAATTCAGAAGGAGTAAAAATTAGGATAAGTTTTGGAGCTTGTTAATTTTTCGAAATTGACAAGGTCCCACATTAAGTGCAAATCACAGTTATGATAAGGGAAAGCTGAACTTCATTGCACAATGTTCAGTTCATGGTGCAACGTACAAGTTATTGACCTTAGGTTTAATGGATTTATGGTGTTGTCATGGTGGATGAGTTGTGTAATTTAAAGGTGAACCTATTTCTATACTTTGTGGTGGGAGGAATGATTTAGGATATATGTGCGAAGTATAGTTTGCCCCCTTACTAACCTCAGTCTTATCATTTGAACAAAATGGTTGAGAGTTGTTGGGTTGGATGATTAGTGTTCAATTTGGTGGGGTGAGTAAATTATGGACTACCTTTAGAGTTTCACGAATTGGGAAGGAGTAAATATTAGGATAAGTTTTGCAACTTGTTAATTTTTTGAAATTGACAAGGTCCTAGATTAAGTGCAAAGCACAATTATGATAAGTGCAAAGCACAATTATTATAAATGTTTAACATTTATTCCCTTCCAGTTTAAATGCAAAGCTCTGCTATCGTAACTATGAACCTGAAGTTTCCTTCAAACGAAAACTTAGGTCTACAATCCATTGACAAACTAACTGCCAAAGCACATGATATGTGAACCACAACCATAGTTTAAGCAATGACATAACAAAATAAGGGGTCCATACATCGCATACATTACAATGAAATTATTAGTTAAAACACCCATAATGATTTGCATAAGACAACGTTTGACAGAATATAACTAAACTTAACATTAAGTTGAGGATTTCATCTTAAACCATAATATATAAAAGGATATAGTTGCCACTATGGTTGTGACTTTGATGATTGCCATGCCTGAGTGTTCTTGAATTTCTTGAAAGGATCAACTAGGCTTTTAATCTTATCATCAATGCTGATGTAGGTCATTTCCTCATCTTCACTGCTATCCTCTACTGTCTGCAAAAGGATTTCGTCCAAATGCTCCAAATTTGAATCCACATTCATTTTCACATTTTGCTGAACAATTGGTTCAACATCAGGGTTAACCGTTACTGGTTCAGTGTGGTTCATCTGTTGTTGAACAGGTTCTTGGGGTGGTTCCTTTCCTATATCAACTTTGTATGAAGCTGCTACCTCTTCCATTGTTGGATCACTGATGTCATGCTTAAAGACCTATGCATTTGTTTACAACACAATCAATAATGTGTTTGGACATGACACAATATGATGAATAAGCTATTAAATATCACACCTTAACAATATTCCTTAGAGTCATGTTTAAGTACAACTTATCTGCCTTAGGATTGAATACAGAAACTTGTTTCAGTAAAATCACAGCCCCAATACCAATCAGTGGACCACATTCAGGATGTGAAACTGCTTTATTGTGAACGTTGGCCTGGGCAGTGTGCTTTGCATCCTGATAAAATAGCTCACCATCATTAAGAAGTTTGTTCAGCAGTTTCAGTGGTACAAAATGTTGGAAATAAAAAACATAATAAAACTTGAAATACCTTAATAGTGAGAAGTAGATCCCCCAACCTATTTCCTTTTCACTCTTTCACAACACATGCCACAAAGGGCAATTTGTCAAACACCTTTTTGGTGTACACGGGAGTAACATTTTTCATGTCACCCCCTTCCACCAAACCTGCATTTGGCATAATTTAGTGCTCTCATATCTTTTGAATGATGAAGCTTATACCCAGGTTGTAGTAGTGGTGTTTCAATGAAAAATTACCGTGGTGTTTAATGAACATGGTTGCCCATTTCCAAGAATTTGATTCAAAGTCACGAGCAAAATTTGCAGCAGCAATGTGCCCTATAAACTACTATGTGGACTCCTGTCTTCCTGCCACACGGTTCGTGATGACAACTTGATAATTTCCTGTTGGACCAGGGATCAAAGATGTGCTTCCACTGCACCGTCGCATGAAGCTCTGTAGCTCTGCTTCATCTAAGTCTAGAGACTCCCATTGTTCCATTTTCTTTGTTGCAATATCACCCAATGAAAGCACGTTAAAGCTGGAGCTGAAGAAAACGTCTTAAGTTTGTGTGATGAAAACTTCATGACCAAAATACCCTTGTAAATTGGTTATTTAAGTGATGTGACATTTTCCCACTCTAAAGATTGTCCCGTTGCACTTGTTCTGTGACTTTTTAAACAAGCCAACCACACCCGTCCCGTCAGCCATCACTAATTAATTGCATTCATTGTAATGAAAGGTATGGTGCGATTTTTCTACTAACTTAAAAGTTAAAACACATAAACACCATTAAAGCCTCTATAAAAACAGATTGGAGGAGGAATTAATGTCCAGCGACTAACAGGGCTGACATTCTGGCCACCAATGAAGATGTAAGAGAAGAAATTAATGCAAGCTTTTACTTCTAGCACCAGTTGGACCACTTACAATGGTGCGTTATAATCTGCTTATTTTATCCCATATACGTTATAGTAATGATATTTTAACAATCTGAAAACTATGTTTATGTAGGTTTTTTTTTTTTGCTTATACATTCTGAAATGTCATCCTAAGCTTACTAAAATATTATTTCTGAAAGGAAATGCTACCTAAATGCTACCTTCATATGAATCATAAACAAAGTTTTCAGATTATAAACAAATAATAAAATACCTAAACTGATCCAATGGCCATTGGGATGGTGGAGTTATGGATGAAGTAAACTGAATGTTAATTTACTTTGATCAACAAATGCAAAATGGTGAACATGATTGATGTAGGATTATCTTGTTCCTTTTAGAAGATTAATTAATATAGTGATGATTGATTAAGAAAACCAAGGAAATCCCCACTGGACATTAAGATAGCAAGCTATCTAGATGTGAAGGTTGCTTTCCAAGGTTATAGAGAGGAGGAGGATGGATTGATAGAGAGTATGAAACCAAAAGGAAAAACATATAATAGAAACAATATAAACCAAGAAGAGTAAAGAAACATAAAATGAAAAGCAAGGGAAAGGGGAGGAATGGAGGATTCATGCCACTACAAGGCTAGGCTAGAAGAAGCCATGACAACCTTGAAGATGAGTGGTGTATGCCGCCACTTGCCAAGGCAAGATAAGGCTTGAAAGAACTCCACTCCCTAAGGAGGAATACTCTCACAAAAGGTTGAAACACAAAGTGTATAAATTCTCCAAAATGTTCAACCCCTCTACAAGTGTTAGAGGTCCCCTTAAATAGACAAGTCTAGGGGCCCCTTAGCAAAACAACTAAGTAGAAGGTTACAAAAGAAACCTAGCATGTTCTAGAAAGTAGGTGAACATAGGGTGCACATGGGAGAAATTTCGTCCAAGCCTCCTAGGTGGCAAGTCTTCATGGCCAAGGCTCCCAAAAGAGGGTTCTAGAACATTCTAGAAGACTTGGTGTCCAAGACATGTGGGCCTCACCATTCTAAATGCTTCTAGAAAGTCTTGTTCCTTCCCTCTCTTCCTTAGGATGCCAAATGTCTTCCATGTAGTCCTCTTCCTTTATTATTCCTACAAAAAGCAAATTAAGGAATTTATTAGCATCTTGGTTTAAGGTTAAGCTAATCTTTTGAGTCAACAAGTCAACCCAAAGTCAAGGTCAACAAGTCAACTTAAAAATAGTCAACCAACCAACTTAATGGAATTTTAAACTAAAGCAAATAAAAGCAAAGGAAGGTATCAAAGAATTCCCTTTCTTCTAAGCATGTGCCATGGGCCATCATCCTTGGTAGGGATCAATCCTTTATCAATGATGACCCAATATGCTTGGACGACATAACTTTACTTCATGAAGACTGTAGACTACGCACATCTAATGCGGATGAAATGTCTGATAGTGCTCAAGACATTAACAACACTGAGGAGGGTGTTGTGCCTACTGTTGGAATGTGATTTGAAAGTGCAGAAGAGGTAAGAGTTTCTACAAGCAACATGTTGTGAAATGTGGTTTTGGTGTTCGAACTCGTACATCAAAAAAGGATGACGATAACCAGTTGTGATACCTGAAATTAGTTTGCTCAAGGGAAGGCAAGTATGTGTCCCATATCACGCCAAAATTGAAGACCTGCCCAACCCAAACAAGACAATGTCCAGTATTCTTAACAATAGTAAAAAAACCAGAAGCCACCTCCACTATGAATTTTGAGCTTGGTTGGGAACAATTCATATCCAGCTTCAACTTACATCATAACGAATGACTTTCTACTCTTTACGCTGAAAGAAGTAGATGGGTTCCTTGTTATTTGAAGTCTCAATTTTGGGCTGGTATGTCCACCACTCAAAGAAGTGAGAGTATGAATGCCTTCTTTGATGGTTTCATAAATTCAACCACAACATTGAAACAATTTATCATCCAATATGACAATGCGCTACGGTCCAAGGCAGAGAAGGAAATTGAAGCCAATTTTGCTTCCTCCAATACCACCCTACCTTGTGCCACTCAATCAATGATTGAAAGGCAGTTCCAAGAAGAATACACTCATGCAAAGCTAGCGGAAGTTCAGCAAGAGTTAAGGAGTAAGATCAATTGCACTATCAAAAGTTGTGAATGTGATGAAATGTTTTCAAAGTACATGGTTAAAGAGGAGTGCATACGTAATGGACAAAGTGATGACAAAATGAATGAAGTTGTTTTTGATAAAGTGACGCAACAAATTCGATGTACTTGTCTTTTGTTTGAATTTAGACGTATTTTATGCCGACACAACTTTCTTGTACTAGCACAAGAAGAGGTCAAAAGTGTATCACATCACTACCTTTTGAAGAGGTGGAGCAAACACATTCGATGAAGACACACTTACATAAGAGCGTCGTACAAACATAATAACGACGATGCCAATGTGGAAAGGTATGACTTCATGTGTAAGAGATTTTACGAAATTACAAAAGTTGCATGTCAATCTGAGAATGGGACAAATTCCGTGTTAACCCAACTTAACTCCACGTTTGCAACTCTTGACTTACCTATACTGAATAATCCAAGTCTTCCTTCCTAGAAGGGGATGGAAAAATTAACCCAACATCAAATGCCCACAATGGACAACATGGTACGAAGCCCTTCAGAAGTTAAGAGGAAGGGTCGACCACGAACAAATAGGCTTCAATCAACAGTCGAAAAGGTTTCCAAGAAACGAAAATGGAAGGCATCATTGAATAAATCGACAAGGAATGTTGATGTAAGTAATTCATGCACATTGTAAACTTATTTAGACGGATTGAATTACAATTACTTCATCACACCCAGTTTATGCATGTTACATTTTGCACCAGGTTACCCCTAATATGGAAAGTGGAGCACCCACAGTTCAGCTACCCACCACCATGGGTAATTCAAACAACCTATTATCACTCTCACCTTCCACAGGTTTTATGTCTCTCCTAGCATCATTAGAGCACAATATCGATACATAAACATCTACAAATGAAGACATCATTAGGTACTATATCACGCTGCTGTTATTTATTAAGATCCAAACCACTGAACATATGTCATGACTTTCAATTTTCGATGCAGAAATGAATGATAGAATTTGGAGGGTTATTTTGTAATGTCTTTTCGGAGCTATTGTATATGTCTGATTAACAAATGGTGGATGAAGGTTCAATTGGTGGCTTGAGATTGTTTCTACAATTCTGCTGTCATGCCCAGATTTTTTGTATCAGACAGTAACAACAAATATTATTTCCCATTTAGTTTAGCAAATACATGTCTTTAGGTTTACAGATAATTTCATGTTTGCACTTTGTTACAATCTTTTGATTCACAACTTCTTCACATTGTATGGCCATATACCTGAGATAAAGAAAACAATGTTAAACAAAAAAATTATGTTCTTTTCAATCATTTACTTGGCTGTTGAAAAATTCAACATAACTGGAAAAAAAGTAATCATGCTTAGCAGTTATTAAGGCACGGGTTTGCACATAAACTGCACCCTCTTAATTGGCAGCACAAACAACATTCCTTTAAAAATTAGTGACCTAGGTTATCAGTACTCATGTCATTGCTTTGCACTTAAAAAACCATTCAAGCTACACAAGACCATGACCCTATGAAGAAATATGACAATTAATTGGCTGCTGAAAATATGTACATAACTGAAAACAAAGTTTTTCTGCTTAGCAAATATTAAGCCACGGGTTAGCACATAAATTGCACCCATTTAATTGGCACCACAAACAACATTTCTTTAAAAATCAGTGACCTGGCTTATCAGTACTCATGTCATTGCTTTGCACTTAAAAAACCAATCAACCTACACAAAACCATGACCCCATATGACTATTAAGTAATGCAGGATGCATAAATATGACAACTAATTGCCTACTTAAAATATGAACATAACTGAAAAGAAAGTTTTCCTGCTTAGCAGATATCATGCCACAGGTTAGCACATAAACTGCACTGATTTAATTGTCACCACAAACAACATTGCTTTAAAAATCAGTGACCTTGCTTATTAGTGTTTCCTTCATTACACATGCAACATCATTCCAATCCATTAAACAATATTCCATAAAGAACCACATTCAATTGTCAATAAACAAATTAAGAATATAATTTTGATTCTACTTCCAAACATTACTTCTATAAATTCATAATTTGTCCACAACTTACACAAATTGAGGGTACCACAATTAATTTACTCTATGTTTAATTCAAATAAAATCTAACAACACTACAAACATCCAACAAATTCTAACTACTTCGCTTCCTCCTCCTCGCATAAGTCATAAAAGGAGTTCGTATGGCTATACTCTTGAAACGTTGCCTCGATTCTTCCTTCAATCTGTGGTACAAAATACTGCTTTGACCTTACCAACCTCTTCGGCATGTTGCCGTGGAGGAGTCCTTTCAACAACCTCAAACCTCTCTTCCTGCCTAATTTCATCACAGTCTTCTTGTCCCCCATAATTATGTGGTTCAGCGGGAAGCTCCTCTTTCAAAATTTTGTTCGATGTATTATTCATTATGGCTTTAAACTCCTCCATTGCCTTCCGCAGTTCCATAATCTCAGCTTCTTGTTTAGCTATTTCTATACTTAAATGTTCCTCGTTTTCTTCGTCTTCGTCGTCCTCAAATCCTTCACCATATTTATCAAAACCTTCCTGCACAAAAGGATGACAAAGCTCGGACTTTGATACACATACCTCCAGCACAACCAGAAACATTACACCAAAAAATTACTGCATACAATTTATGTCAATACCTATAAGTAACTACTAATACTAAATCCATTTTCATACCTTGTTGTTATTCAAAGCACTACTTATTTTTTCCTCAGCCACTTTCATATCCATCCATTGCA
>Ga0214542_1011009_pt1 | contig 12711 bp, 8 predicted proteins | sample CNSS1metaG_FD_160096 | JGI IMG/M metagenome (GOLD analysis project Ga0214542, IMG submission 160096) | Root nodule microbial communities from cowpea collected in UCLA plant growth center, Los Angeles, California, USA - CNSS1 | ecosystem: Host-associated > Plants > Roots > Nodule | place: USA...
GTTCCATCAACTGTGACAGTGTTCAATGTTGCAAGGACATTGGAAGAGAATGCAACCGAGATCATTCAGAAGTGGCAGCTTGTGGCGAATAAAATGGACGAGCGCATATTCATTAGGGTGGACGTGAAAAAGGTAAATTCAAGTGAACATGGAAAGCAAACAATACAAGCGAATTTTGTGTCCATGTTTCAAGGAGGTGTAGAAGAACTTATTCCAATGGTTCAAAAGAGCCTACCAGAGTTGGGTTTGGACAGAAAAGACTGTACTGAGACGAGCTGGATTGGCTCAGTGGTGTTCGCAAATGCTGTGTTACTTGGATCTTCAGTCAATGAAGTCACTGAAGTTTTGCTGAACAGAACTCAGATTCGTGTGAATAACTTCAAAGGAAAATCTGATTATGTGAGAAAACCCATCCCTGTTGATGGGTTACGAGGGCTATGGCGCTTGCTCTACGACGATAAGGTTGAAGATGCTGTGGTTCAATTCGCTCCTTATGGAGGGAGAATGGATGAGATTTCTGAATCTGAAATTCCATTTCCACACAGATCTGGATACATATTTCATGTTCACTATGCGGTAATTTGGCAAGAAGAAGGGGACGAGGCTGCACGAAGGCACATGAATTGGATTAAAAAACTGTATAAATATATGGAACCTTATGTTTCAAACTCTCCAAGAGCTGCATATCTGAATTACAGAGACCTTGACATTGGGATGAATAACAATGGCTACACAAGCTACCACCAAGCCAGCATTTGGGGAGTTAAGTATTTCGGTAACAATTTCAGGAGATTGGTAGAAGTGAAGACCAACGTTGATCCTCATGACTTTTTTAGAAACGAACAAAGCATTCCTACACTGTCCAAAGAAGAAAATTATTATCAGGAAACCATTTAGCATCTACAATTCAAATTAAATAAATGTTGAATTTTTTAATTCATGTTTTCAATTGTAAACCATTCTACTATCTACTATTCAAATAAAATAAAATAAAATAAAATAAAATAAAATAAATTAAATTAAATGTGTATGCTTTTAATAAAATAAATTAAATGTGTATGTTTTTTCGTATGTACGTTACATTCTGATCAATTACATACAGATTTTTCTATAACATATGGAATTTTCTATATGTAAGTTACATACAGAATTTTTCGTATGTAATTCATCGAGAATTATATACGAAATAATTTGTATGTAAATTTATATACGAAATATATATAAATTTTTTGACGTCTGATTTATATACGGATTTATTTTTGTATATAATTTGTAGATAATATTTAATTACATACGAATTTTGTTCATTATACACAGATTTTGTCTATAAAAAAATCAATTTTTTTTGTAGTGTTATATTTTGAGAGTAATTCAAAGGTTTTAGTATTATGTGCATAATAATCTACCTTATATATTCGACATTTCCTTGTTTTCCTCCTGGCTTTATCAATAACCTCATTTACAAGCATGAAGAAGTTATGCAGTGGGTGTCTCCTCCAAGGAAGGCACTTTGCTTTTGGTCAATGACCTCTATAGCCATACTAACTAGAATTATAACTAATATTTTTTTTTTCTAAATGAAACCTATAAGAGATAAAAAAAAACAAAAATCTCTTAATCCTTGTAAATAATTTATCTTTAGAATCAAAGTTATAAATGAATAATTAGTGCTTTTAAGTAGAACTCCATCTTAATGAAATTCTTCTAAAAAAAAGCATACACATTTAAATGTCATATTTTAAATATAAAATGTGATCGTTTTAAAAGTAAAACATTATAAAGAAAAGACTTGATTATATTTTACATCTGGATAAATTTAAAAATTTCAAAGTCTCGTAACAAGAAGGATTTCTCTCAAGGATTTTTGGTTGTATTTACTTAAAATTATTCTTAAAGTTAATTAAAATTATAATTTATAAAATAAAAAATATATAATATTATAAAAAACACAAATTATAGATTTATACAATTATAAAATATGAAATTATATGATTCTAAAACTTTATCATTTTATAATTTTATAATTTTATAAATTTATAAATTTATAAATTTATGATTTTATAATTTAATGATTTCATAATTTTATAGTTTTTATTTTTATAATGTTTTAAAAACGATTTATATATATATATATATATATATATATATATATATTTCTATACTTTTATATTTTATATAATTTTTAAATTTTTAAATATTTAATAAAATTATATTTTTATAAAATTATATTTTTACAAAAAATATAAAAAATATATTTTACTTTTTATAAAATTATATAAAAATAGAAAAAATATATATTGTATATACTTTATATAAATATATAAACATATAAAGTATAATTTTTATGTTGTTGGATTGAGCTCAAATTTTGACAGTTGATCGGTAACATGTTTTTCTTCAGTTTGACCATTGTGATCTTCGTTTGGTGGTTTGAAGTTGGAGATATGTGATACGCATGATTGTTGTTTTTCTTTTCTTGTTGTATTGTGTTGATACTTTTGTTGTGATAAATTGAGATAGGTCCCTATTTGTAGTAGACTGGATGTTTGGAAATGATGAGTTGATGCATGGTTGATTATGTGATATTATATGATATGTATATGTATGCATATGTGATAGGACAATATGAAATTCTCTAATAACCGTAAAGTCAAGATGGTTCTTGTACCTAGAGTGATTTATTGAGTCGGGTAAAAGGGTTTCTTTCCGCCATAAGGCTTTGACATGAGCTTAGCAAAAGTGCTCTTTCCTAAGACTTTGTCAAGCGGGTAGAGTTGTTGCTTGTAAGTCCATGGAAAGCAGGGGAAAGGATTTTTCCAAGAGCCATTGTTGCATAGGAAAGGTAGAGTGGTTGGTTTTGAGAGAATGTCATATCGTTTGATATTACTTGGTGGTAATATGTTGATGATTGCATGTTATGGTTTTAGGAACATGTGATGGGGTGTTATCTTGGTCAAGTTTATGCTTATATTGTGATAATGCAAGGTAGTTGTATGTAGGTAATATATTGTGGTATGATGTTTTATCTGGTTAGCTCAACCTTGCTTTCCTTGTGTTTGTGTGATAATCATACAACTTGTGTGTTATACGGGAGCAAATGTTGATGCAGATACTAGTGGAAATGCATCGTGGGAAAGCTTTTGGGGAGTTTTAATGAGACTCATTTCGAAATGACTTCATTTGAAAAAGATGTAATAGTTTGACTGCTTTAGAAGTTTGATTTTGAAATATTTTGTATTTAAGTTTCGTTTTGACAACTTAAACCGATTTGGTTTATTTTAATTATGTTTTATTTTGGATAATAAAGTTTTATCCAAAAGAAATTTTTAGCAAGTGGTTTTTAAAATAAAATGGTGTGAAGTTTCCTATTTAATAGGATGGTATCAGAGTTGGTGTTTTGAATAATTAAAAGGCATTTCTGAAGGGGTGTTACAACAATCCTCTCTCTTTGCTTTGTTTCTTTCTTGAGTGATTAGGAGCAACCATTCATTTCATAATTGGAACAAGATTCACTCCCTTTTCATACTCAAACCCATGTAAAAAGTGCGAAAGCTGTGCATTGAAGCCTAGGTTGTTTTCCTTTGATGAAATCGAGTCTTTACTCGTTGCCCAGGAAGCTCAACTTGAGAGGTTCAAACAATCTGGTTATAATTTTTCTCTCAATTTCACCTGGACCAATTCACGAGCAACTTTTGTTCCCAATGATCAAGTGGCAGACACTCATTTTGCTTCCTCTCGTAAGCAATTTGCTCACGAATATAACACCCTAGGCGGATATTACTTAATAAAAAAAACTTAATTAAATAAACTTCAAACCACTTGATATTATTCCTAAAAATGCGAAAAAATTAAAATATTAAACAACAAATAAAGTAAGGATACTTCATAAATGCTTTATTACAATCTGAAACCCAAAATCTAACAAAGAAACTTGCAAAATATCCAAAACAAGTTCCTTAAAGAAAACCTAACAGTTATCCCTCGCTCTGTCTCTCAGCCTCGTCGTCACCACCTGGATTATCATGTGCTCTCGTGTGACAAGTCACAAGATCATCGCTACACACAAACAGAAAGGGCGAGCTCAAACAAACATAAACATGCATATATAATAACATAAATACCTCACCCAAGCATTCTAACTTAACAATATCCCCATTTCTTAAAACCTTTATAACTTAAGGTAATAGGAAATCATAGTCTCATAAACTATATGAGATTAGCCTATTCATTCATTTATATGCTTCCATGAACCTTCCCACTCGTGGTCCAATCTCTATGAACCTCCCCGCTCATAAATAATCAAGTGTGAGCCAACCAATATGAACCTTCTCGCTCGCATTCTCACACAAGATTCCATTATCACAAATGTCCCCGTCTGCAATCATCAGACGTTCAAACACCATTACGAATCTCCCCACTCGTAATACAATTCAAGCATATCCTAGACACAAGGCCATCACCACTAAACATGAAAAACACTTAAAATCAACAACCTGCCCCTAAAGCATCAATTGGTGCAGCCTAAGCACTACCTAGCGGCCCAACCAGTGCCGCTAGGCACCAACTTACTGACTTTGTTTTTGCCTGGTGGTTCCAGAGTGCTGCCAAGCGCCACGTTTCATAGAACCCCCTTGTTTGTAGCTACCGCCTAGCGATCCAATCTGCATTGCCAATGCTACACTAGTAACTCAAAATTACTGGTTTAAGTATTGTGGAACCTATTCTAACACACCAATCATCACAAGCACACATCCAAAATGTCTTAGTACACATTTGCATACCTCAATTTGACTCAATTTCACAACCACACATCTATGCATCACTTATATATCCATATATGTACATGCATTCACCATTGAGACCATCCCAACACTTGAATTTAATAAGTGTTAATCATAGTCATAAGGAAATTCTTAACAACCAATTAATGCATTCAACTCATGCAACCATAAGAATAACTTAAAAAATACCCCTCATAGTCCCTTTAATCCCATCTTGCATGCTAACCCAAGTTTCACATTATCCCATGTCATTTATTCATGCATTGAATTCACCACCACAACATCCTACTCATTTTGCAACAATTCATCATGCACTAAAACCAGTTAGCCTCCAGTCGAGACCTAACACACAACCATCACAACAAAAAATCAATGGCTGCTATGCACTAGTCGTTGCTTGGCGGTTCCTATCTGCCGCCAGGCAGTACATTAGGGTTCAAGGAAAATCCTATATTTTTCTCTCTGCAGTAACCCCAAAAGTCCCCACATGCATAACCCACTCATCCCCTTGCACCAAAATCACCTCAAATTATGTTTCCAGTATTCTTATAGGTTCAATTAGATTAAGGAACACAATTACACTACAATTGTAACATGACCTTCATGTTTTCCATTCATCCCCAAACCACAAAGTTACGCCTCATGTTGGTGCAATCATCAATTCATCAAGATCATGTAAATTCATAGAAATCCTAAGATTCAAAATCACACATTCAAACAATATATAAATTCATAGAAAGCCTAAGATTGCCACAAAATCCAACCAAGGCGCAAAAAGTGAACAACTTAGTGCGCGTCGGTTGGTGGGCCACAACTGCCACCAGGCAATTTCTGGCAAAACCCATAAATTAGGCTTCATGCCTCATGCGTCGCCAAGCGGCCAAGAACACTGCCAGGCAATTTCTGAGCAGAAACCCAAGAATACGAATTTAATCACAAAAAAATGAAAGAGAAGAGGCAACACCAGCTCAAGCACAAATAGAAATAGATATTTCAAAAGTAAGACAAGTAATGCAGCTCCTCTTACTTGGAATTCCTATTCCAAACGTGCTCCTAGAGTGTTAGTTCTTCATTAGCAAGCGGCATCCCTTTGCCTCTAAAAACAGAACTCCCACTAGTCCTCAATGCTCTTCTTAGGTCAGGTTTAGTGCACTAAAAATCTCACCACTCAGACGTATCAATTCCCTTCTTTCTCCTCACTAATTTACCCCTTCACCTATCTTTTTCAGCCCTAATAAAATTAATTAAATTTAAAAAAAATAGGGGGTTAATGTCATCAAGTGTCATCACTTGGAGGTTTTTGCCCAATAATTACTATAACCTCCACCTCTTTAGCTTATCTAAAGATAGCTAGGGTTTCTTAATCATCTAGTGCTAGCCAAGGTTTGAACTCTCATCCAGACAATCACCAAGCATATGCACTACCAATAAGATCTTACATGTTTCTTGACATTTCATGCACATAAACAAATATAATGCCATATCACACTGTCATGCATACATACAAAATAAAATGAATAGTTAAATATCACACTAATGATATACACAAGACTTAAACCCAAGTCCTCTCCACACCACTCAACAACTCAACCACTTGAGCTACCATTCCTCCTTGCTTTGAGTTAACAATTTAATTCTTTTAGGTGTACCTCCAATTCTCAATAATTGGTAATTAAATAATTTATTCTTTTATTTAATTTTTCCTGGATCTTATAGCAAAGGATATAGTTATTGTGGTTGTGGCGGTCGTTTTGGCGTGGATCTATTCAATGCCAAGTTTGTAATAAGGTCGGCCATATTGCAACACATTGTTATTACTGATTTGATCCCAATTACATTAGTCTTACTTATAGCCCTCCTCTGTGATCCAATCCTACTCCATATTATCATCAGCCCGAACCTTCTTAAGCTTAGATTTAGTCACATCCTCCACCATATTTTGGCCAACCATAGTTTCATCTAACAGTAGCAAGCCATCCTTCAACTCAACCTTATGCCAATACTACTACCCTTGATCAACAATCTCAAAATTGGTTCATTGACTCTAGGGATTCTCATCATATCATATTACAGTTGATCCCCACAATTTTATGGTCATTGCTCCCACTCTAACTAATGCCAATGTGTTTCTAGGGAACGGACATGATCTACCTGTATAGCTCTCGGGTTCTACTAATTTTTTTCCTTGCCACAAATCCCCCTATCCCTTTTTATCTAAAAAATTTGTTGTATGTTCCTTCTATTAATAAAAATATTGTTAATGTTAACAAATTTGCTAATGATAATAACCATGTCTGTTTTGAGTTTTACCCTTCTATTTATTTTGTTAAGTCATAGGTTGACAACTTTTTCCTTCTCACAAGCTATCTTGGATTTAATGGTTTATATCAATTTCCTTCACTTCCGCTGCATTTTGTGTCCAACCCATTTCACTACCATGTGTCCCAACATTCCTTATTTGATCTAGTGTTCCTTTGTCATTTTCATCTACATCACCAACCACTTCAACTGTTTCTTTATACTCCTTGTGGCACCATGGATTAGGTCATCCCTCATTTTATTTTTTGCAAAATGTTCTTAAATGATATAATATTTCTACGGTAAATAAAACACATGTTGATTTTCGTGTTGCATGTTGTATAGGTAAATCGCATCGACTTAATTCTTATTCTTCGTCCACCATTTATATAGATCCTTTTTAACTTATTTTTTGCGACCTTTGGGACCATCCCACATTCAATCATTTCTTGGCTACAATACTTATATTTCCTTTGTTGATTCTTGTAGTCGGTACACTTGGATTTATTTCCTAAAAAACAAATCTAACAATTTATACACATTCAAATAATTTAAAACCCATGTTGCACTTCCCCTTGACCACAAAATTAAAGAGGTGCAAACAGATTAGAGTGGTGAGTTTTGTTTTATTACCCAATTTTTCTAATCAGTTGGCATTCATCACAAACTTATTTGTCCCCACACCAATCATCAAAATGGTGTTGTTGAATATAATCATTGGTACTTTGTTGAAATAGGTCTTACTCTTCTATCCAAATATTCTCTTCCTCTTAAATTTTGGGATCAAGCTTTCCACACGGTTGTTTATCTCATTAATAGACTTCTGACTTCAGTTGTTCCTCATTATGTTCCTCATTCGCTCATTTTTCATAAAGAACCTAACTATAACTTCCTTTATGTGTTTGGTTGCGCATGTTATCCTCACACTCGTCCTTACAATCATCACAAACTCACCTTTTGTTCCACAACCTACACCTAGGGATGGTAACAGGGCAGGGCAGGGACGGGTTTCGCTATCCCATACCCATCCCCAAAGAAAAAATTTATTCCCATCCCCATCCCCCTCCCCAAACCCAACGGGTATCAAATTTTTGTCTCATCACCATCCCCACCGGGTAACGGGTATAATCTCGTACCCATACCCGTACCCATTTTCTTACTACTCTAATATTAATTTTAATTCATTTTTATAAAATAATAAAAAATTACGATAAAGGAAACATAATATTATCAAATATTCAATATTAGAGGATGGTTGTTTCTTCGATATCAAAAATTTTGAAATAAATTATAATTGTTTAGATTTTATATTAGAATACCAAATAAAATTTCATGAGAACCAAAACATTTATTAAATTTGCAAACTGCAAACATTAATGAAACCTAGTTGATAAAATTTAAAAATATAAAAGGAAAACAAATATTCAAATTAAAATATATTTAAATGTTTGCTTACTTCAATTTTTAAAATTCTAATGAATCTCTTTTTTATACATTAATAAAAGTTATAATACATCACTTGATCAAAATGATGCAAAGAACAAATACTAAACATAATAATAAAATTTTAACATAGATCTTGTATCTTTTGAATTTCAATGTATATTGGATGGTGATAAAAAAATATTCATGACAATTACATTAAATTTTTATATTGTAGTAAATAAAATTTATTTATACAATTATAGTGAAAAATTAGATAATGAGTTAGAAAATAAAAAATAGTTAGATAAAATATATCGAAATAATATTGTACATGATGAAAATAAACAACAAATAAAAATATTAAAAAATTAACAAATGTGTGTCTTAGAAACAATTTGAGAGACTATTGAAAGAAATCACATAGAGGAAAACAAAATGTATAATTAAGGGTATGATAAGATGAAAAATACCTTAGACATCTAGGAAAACTTTTCAAATATCAACATACATACAAACTCAATGATTAAGAAATAACAAAAATTATTTTAGCAAAACAAAAGTTCTTCAAATGAAACAAAAATTAATAATAATAAGTAAAAAAAATTATATTATCTAGTAAATGAAATGTTTATACTATTAAACACTTAAATTGAGAGTATTAAACATTCTCGAAAATATAAAATAAATAAAAATATTAAAAAATAATAAAAATATTCAAATGTGAGACATAAATTTTCTTTAATTCACATACATCATTTTAACATAATTACATAAAGGTTATGATAAGATGTAAAATATATTGGAGATGCGAATGAGTTTCATGACAAACCAAATAATTAGAAGAAATAAAAAATAGAGTATATATATATATATATATATATATGTGTGTGTGTGTGTGTGTGTGTACCGTCCAGGGAATGGCGGATCTCAACATGCTAATCAGGATTCCAACTTGATAAATATTTATCATAAAATAACGAGTTTTAGTCATAGGCCGAGGTGACGAGCATTTGGGCCGAGGTGGCCGAGGTGACGAGCATTTGGGTCGAGGTGGCCGAGGTGACGAGCATTTGGGCCAAGGTGGCCGAGGTAACTAGCACTTGGGCCGAGGTGGCCGAGGTAACTAGCACTTGGGCCGAGGTGGCCGAGGTGACGAGCAAATATCACTGGATTTTAGGAATAACCATCCATAGGCGAGATTTCAGGAGAGAATAGTGGAGAAGTGGGTAGGTTGGTTAACTAAAGATCTGGCATTAAAATAGCAGTTTAAAAATTGAAGGACTCTATATATACATAAGGGATTAAGGAAAAAAGGGGGGTGAACTCAGAAGTGAGGGGGAAAATTATTGTTCTGGTTTGGCCATAATTCCTAGACCGGAACATTGGCGCCCACCGTGGGGCCCGGTAAAATGAGGTCCCAACCACAATAACGTAAAAAAATCACGATGATAAAGTACTCCACGAAAAGCATCTACGGCGAAGTTGGCAACATAGAAGAGATGACAAAGGTCTTTTGATTCTCGATGACAAGGGCTCGTGATGATCTTTGATGAGGTTTCAGCGGTGGCAGTCTTGACGAAACTAAATGGAGAGGTGAGCTCTAGGCCGACCTCGAGCAAGAAGGGCTTCGACATCAGTCAGCCTAAAATCTCCCCCACAAGCACGATGCTAGAAAGAGAGGTAAGCTCTGGACCGACCTCGCCACGAGTGAGTTGAAGCCTCAGTACACTGAGAGCTGGCCGACCTGACCGACCTCGCTACGAGCGAGTTGAAGCCTCAGTACGCTGAGAGCAGGTCGACCTGACCGACCTCGCTACGAGCGAGTTGAAGCCTCAGTACGCTGAGAGCTGGCCGACCTGACCGACCTCGCTACGAGCGAGTTGAAGCCTAAGTACGTTGAGAGTTGGCCGACCTGACCGACCTCGCCACGAGTGAGTTGAAGCCTCAGTACACTGAGAGCTGGCTGACCTGACCGACCTCGCTACGAGCGAGTTGAAGCCTCAGTACGCTGAGAGCAGGCCGACCTGACCGACCTCGCTACGAGCGAGTTGAAGCCTCAGTACGCTGAGAGCTGGCCGACCTGACCGACCTCGCTACGAGCGAGTTGAAGCCTCAGTACGCTGAGAGCAGGCCGACCTGACCGACCTCGCTACGAGCGAGTTGAAGCCTCAGTACGCTGAGAGCTGGCCGACCTGACCGACCTCGCTACGAGTGAGAGAATACCTCAGTACGCTGAGGACTCAACTCGGATCCGACCTCGATACGAGCGAGAGAATACCTCAGTACGCTGAGGACTCAACTTGATCCGACCTCGCTACGAGCGAGAGAATACCTCAGTACGCTGAGGACTCAACTCGGATCCGACCTCACTACGAGCGAGAGAATACCTCAGTACGCTGAGAATTCAACTTCATTCGACCTCGCTACGAGCGAGAGAATAACTCAGTACACTGAGAACTCAACTTAATCATTTTATCTTACTTGTGTCAATACGCTGAGAACTCAACTTAATCATTTTATTTTATTTGTGTTATGTTCAGGTCTCCCTAAGGCCGACCTCAACTACATCATTTTATATATTACTTGTCTAATGCTGAGGTGTCCCTCAGGCCGACCTCAGTTTAATAATTTCTATCTCGAGATCTCCCTTGGACCGACCTCAGGTTGATCATCTTACTTGTGTTCTTTTGAGGTCTCTTTCAGGCTGACCTCAACTTAATCATTTTACTTATCTTATGTTGAGGTCTCCCTCGGGCCAACCTCATATGTTGAGGTCTCCCTCAGGCCGACCTCAGCTTGATTGTTTTACTTATCTTATATTGAGGTCTCCCTCGGGCCGACCTCATATGGTAAGGTCTCCCTTAGGCCGACCTCAACTTCATCATTTTACTTATTTTATGTCAAGGTCTCCTTCGGACCGACCTCAACTTTATCATGTTATATATTTACTTGTCCTATACTAGAATATGTGGACGGTTTATGACAACCTTTCATCCCAACAAGTTGAGGACTCAAGGTTGGAGGACTGTGTACCGTCCAGGGAATGGCCGACCTCAACATGCTCATCAGGATTTCGACTTGATAAATATTTATCATAAAATAACGAGTTTTAGTCAAAGGCCGAGGTGACGAGCATTTGGGCCAAGGTGACCGAGGTAACTAGCACTTGGGCCGAGGTGGCCAAGGTAACTAGCACTTGGGCGGAGGTGGCCGAGGTAACTAGCACTTGGGCCGAGGTGGCCGAGGTAACGAGCACTTGGGCCGAGGTGGCCGAGGTGACGAGCAAATATCACTGGATTTTAGGAATAACCATCCACATGCGAGATTTTAGGAGAGAATAGTGGAGAAGTGGGTAGGTTGGTTAGCTAAAGATCTGACATTAAAATAGCAGTTTAAAAACTGAAGGACTCTATATATACATAAGGGATTAAGGAAAAAAGGAGGGTGAACTCAGAAGTGAGGGAGAAAATCATTGTTCTGGTTTGGCCATCATTCCTAGACCGGAACAATATGGTTACTTAATTAATTATGAATATTTTAATAATTTAAACGGAGACGAAGATATGGTGGGGATATGTACATCCCCATACCCATACCCATACCCAATTGAAAAGTCGAGGATTCCTCATACCCATACCCAGTCAATGCGGGGATTCCCCGTCAACACAAGGACGGGTTCGGGCAATACCCACATGGACGGGTTTATTTGTCATCTTTACCTACACCTTCTTGGGCTATTCTAATGGTAAGTTATTTATTTCGAAAGATGTCATAACTATCATTTTTTCCTCCTTATCCTTCCAAGGTTCTTCCTCTTGCATTCTTCCTTCTCTTACTATGTCACCTAGGGATGGCAACGGGGCGGGGCGGGTACGAGTTTCACTATCCCATACCCATCCCCGTAAAAAAAATTCATCATCATCCTCATACCCAAACCCAACGGGTATTAAACTTTTGTCTCATCCTCATCCCTATCGGTTAACGGGTATAATCTCGTACCCATACCCATACCCATTTTCTTACTACTTATATATTAATTTTAATTAATATTTATAAAATAATAAAAACTTATGATAAATGAAACATAATATTATCAAATATTCAATACTAGAAGGATGGTAGTTTCTTCGATATCAAATACTTTAAAATAAATTATAATTGTTTACATTTTAGATTATAATACCAAATAAAATTTCATGAGAACCAA
>Ga0214542_1011013_pt1 | contig 12701 bp, 5 predicted proteins | sample CNSS1metaG_FD_160096 | JGI IMG/M metagenome (GOLD analysis project Ga0214542, IMG submission 160096) | Root nodule microbial communities from cowpea collected in UCLA plant growth center, Los Angeles, California, USA - CNSS1 | ecosystem: Host-associated > Plants > Roots > Nodule | place: USA...
AGTGATTATATTATATATATATATATATATATATATATATATATATATATATATATATATATTGTATGTTTATGATTTTAGAATATTCAAAATTATCATTAATATACAATGTTTGGTGGTTGATTTGTCTGCGATGATCGTATTTGTTATCAGAAAATAATGCAAGTATGAATGTTGTGAATGAATGAGACTCTTGATACTCGGATAGAGAATAATTTATGCATATATTTATAGTTTTGTATTACATAGATCCTTCATTTGCTTAAAAACTTTATATATTCTATATCATTGATTCATGGAAGACTATATATATTTTATATATAAAAAAATATATATATATATATATATATATATATATATATATATATATATATATATATATATATATATATATATGTTGATGCCACCTAGTAATGTGATCTACTATATTGGATGTTACAATTACGAGTTTATTATAAGAATTAAAAAGCATTGAAAAATATAATTTCAGTTTTTTATCGAATTAATTGTTTTTGTTACTGAATTCAATTATTCGATGATGCTAAATATAAATAAATTTGTTCTAATCCAATCAAATATAATTATATTAAACTTAAAATTGGAGTAAATTTTTGCTTACCCGAATCATTTGTAGTGAGTTAAAAATCCATAAAATTGGATAACGTGTGTGAAGAGCTAATAAATGAATATATATATTGAATGCTTCTAAAAGCAGTAACGATATATAACTTTGTATTTTGTTTCTGTTCCATATTTAAACTTTGTAAAGCTGTCATGTTTTTGAAACTTTGTTTTATTGTATGTAAAACCGAAATAAGTAAAAGGAAAGAGAGGTAGACGATGATTGATAGAAAATGTTACCTTCCATTGTTTGGAAGAAGATGGAAAAGTAAAGGAAAAAAACCAAAATGTACTTGAATCTTATGAATCCTTTTTTCGTGTGCTTAAATGTAACGAAAGAAGAAAAGTTTATAGGTATCTCCTTCGAAATACAAGATTGTCCTTCCCAAAATGTTTCTCCTCTCTTATCTTTTGTTGTTGTTTATGTGTATTGTCATGATCACTAAGAAATTAAGAATGGTAGGACCACTACCCACTACTCTACAACCTTCCTTTTTCTTCTTCATGTTAACAATCTAAGCATTCTCCTGCGAACCCTCTTTTTTTCCTTTCGTGTTCATCTTCAACTTTCGGTGTTGTTGTGGAAACCTAGGAGACCCTCTCACCAGCTTTTCAAATTCTCATCAAAACAAAGGATAAGAACAACGTTATACAAAACCTTTGGGGATGTTTGAATTCAAAGACTGAAAAAAAAATTAGAAAAAGAAATTATCTTTTAACATCTCATCAACTACTTCTTCATCTAAAAGGAATAAGATGGGTATTAAGAAAATAACTTTTTTTAGGTTTACATAAGTGATTTTACTGAGGAGATACAACATCAATGAGATCTAAGCCTAACCACATAAGGCACTGACACCACTCTTAACCCAAAATCTTAATACAATGGGTTTATGGATTTTTATTCTTATATATTACTCTACTTTCTCATTTCTAGTCAATGTAAAACTTAGACTTATACTTAAATTCTTGACACTTTTGTATTTGTAATGAAGAAGAAAAACAATAAAAAGTAAAATAATGGAAGTAAGACAAGTGCAAAAGTTATTGGATATGGATGGTTAATTTATTAAAAGAGAGGTAATTTCTTTTTTATATTACTGATTTAGGTCCGTTTTTAAAAAAATTAAGAATAGGGGCTGAGTTGTACTCTGTGTAGGACTTCATAAGAGACTTTTCCGTATTGAAGTCACCTTTACTAAATATAATTTTAGTTTTTTAAATATTGAAGTTTATAATAATATTCGTGATTTCAAAATGAAGTAGTGCATACAAAATATCATAATTTAAAAAAAAAGAAAAAACGGATCCATATCGGTAATATAAAAAAATTAACCTTTTTTTGATAAATTAAACTGTATCAAGATATTATGATCCTTGTTTGAATCGAGGAAAAATTCAGTGAACATGAAAAAATAGTAGTTAATTTGATTGGTGTTATAAAATATTTTTTATATTTATATATTTAAAAATAATTCATAAAATATCTTAAAAAATGATTTGAATTTTATAGATATAAAATAGAATCAAAATAGAATTTAAGTTAAAAAAAAATTATTATGAAATTTAACAAAAATGAAAAAACACATTTTAAAATAAATTACTTTACAAATTATTAAAATGTAAATTAATTAATCTTTTATATATTATTTACATATTTATATTTTAATTATTAATCTGAAAAATATCTTTATTAATAAAAAATTAAATATATAGTCGGTTATGATTTTAACCGATTATATACCTATCTTTTCCTGAAACCTTTTCCAATTTTGTGTAAAATGTTTAAAAGGGGTATTGTTTCTGTTTGTGTATTTTCTCGTAAATTCTTTGTTTACGGTACTCGGCTCTTTTTTGTCTCCAAAAACTAAGGCACCCTGAATTTACACAAATCGTGTTCCTTTTTGACATGCTTTGTTTTACCCCTACAGTAATGTTGTCATGAATCAAACATTAACAGAAAATATAGTTAAAAAAATACAAGTTAATATCACTTATATTAATCATACGTGAAAAAAAAAAGTACATTATTATCGTCAAATAATAATATCAAACACATAGAGATGTATGTTTGATTTTGTAATTACCACAATTTAAAAGAAAATAAAAGAGAAAATAAGGAAAATTGAATATTGTTTGTGAGATAAATATTGAAGAATAAAATCCTGAATTTAAATAAGAATAGAGTACATTTGAGATAAAATGAATAATTAAAGAGTAAAATATATTTTTACTTATTAAATTATTATGTGAAATTAATTCTAATTTATGTTTCAAATTTTGATATTATTTAGTCTTAAACTTTGAAAATTGATAGATGTAGTCTTTTCACTAAACACGTGTTAAGGATTTATTAATCTGTTAAATTACCTTATATGTATGTTCATTAGTTGACATGTGTGTCTATGTCGATATGTGGACACAAACATAATAACACAATTTGTTGCATCAATATACATTTTTAATGTTGTTTAATTAAAAAAATTACATTAATTTATTGATAAAGTTTAGAAATGAAAATAATTCTTGAAACAATGAAATTCAATTTCATATGATAAATAAAACACATTTAATATAGTTGTGGGAGTTTCAAAGTTTCAAAGCAAGAGGAAAAGTTAAAAAGTTGCAATGAATAAAGAAAAGGTTATTCGGAGAATAAAAAAAAAAATAGTTGTGGGAGTTCCAAAGTTTGAAACGAATGCATGAAGAAGAATATGAATGAGACAATGACTATGCAATGCATGAAGTGGAAATTGGGAACTACCACCACACAAATTAGGCCCTTGTCTTACTCTTACGGGATTCAAGAACCATGATTTTTTTTTCAAATATCTCACATATTGGAAAATATACATTGTTCATTCTTTTTTCACTTTCTGGAAATCTCATTTTTTTTCTAAGATAGATATTTTGTTGGGAAATTAAAGAGGAAGATGATTAAAATGTTGGATTTTTGTTTTGATATGACTTTATAAAAGTTATGCATGCTTTTATAGAGAATGTGTAGTAATAGTTTGACTTTGATGTGCTTTATTTTGTTTTATTAGATTTAGATTTATTTATATTACAGAAAACTTTTTTTAGAAATAGGTATGATTTATCTTAATGTTGGTATGTATATTTGCATTTCATACTTGTATGTTTTTTTAATAATATTTTAACATTATATTAATAAATGAAGTCGATATCGAATTTCTATTTTCTTCTATGGTTAAATAATCATTTGGTGTGTAGTATATGTCCTAACATGACTTCAATGGAAAGATACACTGATCCATTATATTAAAGCTACTTATTAAAATGATAGTGTAGATATGCTTTTTGATTCTCTTAAGTGATGCACCTAGAAGAGAAAAAAAGGTGAAGTTAATAAAGCAAAAAAAGTGAGAGGTTTAATTAATTAGATGGTACACACTTTCTAATTAATTAGATGATACACACTTTCGTTTAGATGTGTCAATTTGTTATTCTCCTTTTAAAATGGTGTCAATCAAGTCTCAATTTTTGAAAAAATGTTTTAGGTCTTCCTTTGAAAAAGATATTATTAACTGTGTTAACTCTGTTCATGACTTTCACCACTAAATTCTAATATAAATATCAATACTTAATTTTGTAAGTCATTTTAAATATCAATACAATTCACGGTGTTAATAATTTTTTTTTTATAAAAGGATCTAATTGAGATTTTTTTTTCAAAAGTTGTGACTCAATTGACACATTTCTAAATATAAATACTAAACTGACACATTCAAATGAAAGTGAGTACCATTCGACTAATTAAACCAACGTGAAAGGAAGATACAATAAAAGTGAATTTTCAGTAAAAAATATAGGTTTAAGTCATTGTTAATACAGTTTTTGTCTCAGAATTTGTTCGGAAAGGAATGTGTAGAAATAAGAAATGTTTAGAGAGTGCTTAAGTTCCCTAACAAGCAGTAATGAGCATGCTTAGAATTATAGTGAAGCAAAATTATTTGATTAGTGGGCCAATTAATTGATGCATGAAATTGTGTCTAATAATAACTCATTTATAGGCATCAAATGCGCTATAAACCTGCTACCAAAATCAATCATTGCTATAGTTTGGAGCCAAATGATCAATTTCTACATGCCAAATGTGGCGAAATGAAAATGCCTTCTTTCTTTTCATTTGTTATTTCCATTTTCCAATAAATTTTTTAGTCAACATTTTTTTTTGTCTTCTATTAAACATTAAAAATACACTATATTAATATTTTAAATATTTTTTTAATATATTTTAAAACGTTAAGATTAATGATAATTAATGTATTATAAAAATACGGGAGAAAAATAACACACACAAAAATCATCAGAAAATCCAAATTCTAAATTCATGTATTCTATTCAAAATAAATGATCTCTTCGCCTTAGGGAGATTGATTTGATGATGAATCACATTAATTAACAGTGTATACTAAATAAAAATACAATAATATAAGAGAGTACATAATTTGGTTTTATTTATGATTAATATAATTTGGTTTTATTTATAATTAATATAACATCTTTAATACATTATTCATATTAAATCATAAATTTTTTTTTATGATATTAAATATTTATGAATAGTCTAAAATTGATTCAGGTAACAAAATATATACTCTACATATTGTAAAAATGTTTAAACCTAATTCATTTTTTTCTTTTTGAAAAGTAAGAATTGTTCTTATGTATATAATTTAAATTGATATTATTTGTACTTAAGGCATGAACTTCAACCAAAAGAAATTGTTTACTGTGATGAGATATGAGGGTGACTTTCATTAGCATATACCTTTGTTATTTATGTTGAAATTATTTATTGGAATAAATTGCAAATATTGAATGTTTTTGAAATATGAGTCGTATATATAAAAAACATAACATCACTTTTAACATAAAATTATCTAGTTTTGATATAGTATTAAAACTTTTTAATGAAATAAATTGGAAGAGATTGTCTGCTTTTGAAATATGGGTTGTTCATATAAAAATCTTGTATTATTTCAAATTTCAAATCTTAAAACTTAATATTTTTTTTTTATATATATATATCAGTGTGTTTTCTATTTTTATTCATAGTAAAACTTTCAACTTATACTCATACTTGGATTCTAGTATTCTAAAAACTTTATCTTTATAAATATTATAAAAAAATATAGTATATTTTTTTATTGCTTAGATTCATAACTTAACATTATCATTTACAAACCAATTGATATCAAAATAATTTTTGCTTAAAATTGAGGATGTGTTTCCTTTCCCAATATGTATTAATTGTATCTACTGCTTCTACTTTGCAACTAAGAAAACAACTAACAGCTTGCAACAAATAGGATGAAACAAACACTGATTTGTAGAGAGTGTAGGATCCATCACCACATGCAATAATATTCCAGAATATGAGGATTAGGTATAAAAGTGGGGTAGCTTTAATTAATACATGGACAATTATTTGTGTTCCATTCATATCAAGACAAGGACATTGGGATCAAAAATCGAAGGCGTGTGGATTATGAAACTGTTTGGTTTTTATCTCCTTCCAAATTGTCTCTTTTCCACCCTCTTCGATTTTCAGCAAAGCTCCATCTCCAACAAGCCATAACATCATTTCACCCATTCAACTTTGTTCCCTTCGTGTCACCTTCTCGAACAGGATCACCTTATTTCAGGTTCAATTCACCCACTCTTTCGGAAACAAAAGTGCCATTGCATGTGTGCAATGATGTGACCGATTTGTATCTGCATGCATGTTCTTTACTGCTATTTTTAGGGTTTCTTGCTAAGATTGTAGCATTTTGGAATCCTAAGTTGTTGATAAGATCTTGTGATTAGTGAGGTTGATAAAGGGACGGTGGTTGCTAATGTCTAGTTCCGTTAAGGGAATATGAGGAGATTTAGAAAACATATAACACCAATAAAAACTTATTGTATTCATATAAGCTAACACAACTTTTAATCTAGAATTTTAAGACAAAAAAAAATTTATTTATGTTCTAGTACACTCAATAAGTCTCACATCGTTTAGGAGTCGAGATCAAGCGAAGTTTAAATACTCATACCTCCTTCTACTCTCTGATGTGTCTTTTAAAGATAAAACCGTGACAAAACTCAAACGTTCAAAAGCGGACAATATTTCAAGAACGCGGTGATTGTTCCTAATGATGATTGTCGGACGAATTTGGATCGGAATCGAAACATTGGCACCGTGGAAACTGATAACTCCCCAATAAAAAAGATGGTTAGTTATAAAGTTAAAAACCAAAGAAAGTGAAGGGAAAAACAAGAGAGATGAAGACATATATAAAAGATAAGAAGCACGGGTTTTAATTGAATTCCTTTTCTATATAATACGAATTTGAATAGTAATAATGTTTTAGTGTATACGAGACAGTGGAACAGAGATCTTCTGTTAAGAGAAACTCAAATGTGTGCAATTGTTGGGAGAAATAATAATTGTTAAATAAATAAAAATTATAATGTGTTTTATATGTAACTGAGTTTTTTATTAACAAGTAATTGTGTTAACACTGATACTATTTTAACCAAAGTACTGTTTAGTGAACTCTTTAGTATCTTTTCTGTTAAAGTTTGAACTTGAAATCTTATTTAACATTCAAGATAAACAATATTCAATTATATAATTAATTTGTTATGAACCGAATGAAGAAAAACGAGTTTCGATGTATAAGTTAACATGGCTTATCACATGTTTTGAATTTTTTTTTTTTTCAAAATAAATTGAGCTTGCCTCACTTGACCCATATATTAAGCGAATTCGATTTGACTTAAAGATTTCTACAACCTACTAACAACAATATTATTAATTTTTTTTACAATTTTTTTAAAATTTTATTATAATTATCTACAATTTCTGATTATATAGATTTACGATCTGATATTTTTAAATACTAAAATGTTGTTTAATAATATTCAAATAGTTTGATGTTTAATTTATTTGTTTATTTGTTTATCAAGTTATATACATTGATATTTTAATCTTTAACTACTATCTTTATAATAATATTTTTTATAATTAGATGAACAATTTGATTTTATTATTATAAAAAATAGATTGAGTTGTGATAATAATATAAATACATAAATAATTGTAAAAAAAGAAATTCATAAGTAAATAAATAAATACAAAACTTTTGACTCACTATAAAATGAATTGAATTAAGTTATCATTTTTTAACTTAATTCGTGGTGAGTCAATCTGGATGAGTTGAATTGACTCTCTTTAAAATCCCTAAAAAATTAACATAAAAACTAAAAGAATGATTTTGTTAGACTTTATACATTTTCTACTGCTATTTAAATATTTGTACATTTTTGTTTATTATTAAATTCAATTTTTAAGTAACGAATTTATGTGAACATTTAAATAAACATAACTAAAATAATAGAAGTAACCAAAAGCACGAGCACCCAAATTAAATTAACATTTTATAAATGTTTTGATTGGAAATATCTACAATATCGTTCACGCCCCCATCTTACCACTAACATAGTGAAAACGATGGAAAATGTGGACTGTTAGAGCCCTAAATTAAGAAATCCTAATTGATACACAATATTAATAATTAGTAAGTATATGCTTATTTAATTATTTTATTGTTAATTTAGTTTTAAATAAGTTAACATATTTTTCAATTTTCTCTTTATAAATAGTTTTCAATTTATAATAAATTTTGGAACAAAATATTATCTTAAAGAAAAAATTTAAAAAAGGAAGCAAATTTCTCTTGAAAAATTATCATATAAGAATAGAAGGAGCATGAACTTTAGTTGTATGTGTCTCAAGATATAACCTGATTTAATTTTTATCAGATTTACTGTCTTTATGAGTTAAATATATTTTTATCTCTCAAAATTTAGAAAAATTTTGAATTAGTCCATTTTTAAAATTTTTGACAAATTTAGTCATTCATATTTAAAAATGTGTGAATTTAGTCATTTTAACTAAATTAATTTTGTTAAGTTTATCGCATTTTATGACAGTATTTGAATTATTTACACCGTTTGACACATTTTCTCTTCAATGTTAACTCAACATTATAATAAAACACGTTTAAAATGTCAAATAAATTTAACAAAATTTAATAAGAATGACTAAATTTACATATTTATAAAGATGAAGAACTAAAGTGGTATAAAGTTTCGAACTAATTCCAAAATTCAATAAAGTTTGAGAAACCAAAAACATATTTAACTCTTAATTTATAACAATAGTAATTAATATCATGACTTAAATTTTCTACATTTGTTGTCCTTTGACATCAATATTGCTCGGACATAAAAGTCAACTTAATGGAGAAAAAAAAATCATAAAAATAAAAATAAAAAGTTGTAATGGTGAATAGTAGACATTTTGGGCAGAGAAAACAATGAATGCGATCGCAGTAGAAGAACTAGCAATATGGGAAGTAGCAATAACAATGGTGGAAAAGAAATTTGGAGATTTTTTTTTTTTTTTACGGAATTCAGAAGGAAAATTTTGAAAAAAATGAATAAATTGTCCATAAATTAAAATGAGTTTAAAATCTTTCTTATATAATTTAATTTTTTTAATTTTGTGGACAAGTTAATTTTTCTTTATAAAGAAAAATACTTTTCTTCCCTTCTCAAAGTCCTTTAAAAGAATACTACTATTCCAACATAGTCATTGTCATTCACTAACTCAACTCCACCCATGTTAATAATAATCATTAAGCGACTAACTGAGTTGACTAACTGCACCACCACTAACGTTACCAAACAAAATTTGAATGGGCTTGTTCTTCCATCACTCCATCAAATTTTTCGTCAGTGCACCCCATCATTTCGGATTTTTTTTTTTTTAACGCATTAAATCAATTCGGGAAAAATATTTCCAAAATACACTCACACACTTTTTTGGAAGACACTCGTCCACTCTTATTTTAGAAAAATTTTTTCGGAGGCTTTAATGGAAAGTTACCATGAAGAACATCCAAAACATCTCATTACAAGCCCATCAAATTATAATGGGCCTGGTAGGTGTTCTAGAGGCAAATTCTTTCTTGATTGTTTCCTTCTGCACCCCATTAATTTTCTCTCTGCACATCACATCATTTTAGATTTTATTTTACAGGAAAAAAATTGGTAGGGTGCATTCCCTTTTTAAAATTTCATCCTGCACCTTCATGACTTCAAAAAATTTAAAATTATCTTTCCATTTAGGGTTCAGTTTTGTGTAATTCAAAGATATTTCAGAATGTTAAATATTAATATTTTTTATTTTGAGATATAAAGTTTATATTATAGAATGTATAATTATATATTTTGGAATTCAAATTTTTATATTTCAAAATATACATGTATTGATGTTTAACGTTCCTGCTCTTTGGATTAACAATCCATAACTGAAAATGTAAGTTCTAGACTGAAAGATAAATTTGAAATTTTCAAATGAAATTGTGGGTGTAAAAAGTATTTGGCTGTTAATTCTTGAGCCGACTAAATGAAAACTTATACCATGATCAGCCCAATTAAGGTATTTTTTGGGAGGAAAATAGTTTCTGCACCCATTGTTTCTTCCTGTGCGAGTTAAAACTTAAAAGACGTTTTCCCGTAATCCTTCAAAAAAAATTTGCCAAAATACTTTCAAAGTATTATATATTTTCAAACTAAATCCTAAAATTCTATTTATATTGCAAACTTAATTTTCTGAGAACTTATTTACATACTCATCATACTTCCCCAATCTTTCTCCTCTATTTCTCATAATCCTCTACTCAAATGATGCATAACTTTGGAAATGATACTTCGCTAATATGAAAACGTTCCTAAAATAAAATAAAAAATCATTTTTTTAAAATTCTATAAAACTAATTGGTGAACACATTTATAACTCTGATTCAATATTTAGTGGATTTGTCCCTTGCCTACTTGAACCAAAATTTGCATCTGCTTTGCACTGTTCTGTAAAGCAGTACCTACTTAATACTAATAGATTAGGAACTTCACCAAATAACCATGCTACAATCTCTTAATAAATGAGCAACTTCACAAAAATAACCATGCTACAATAAACAAAGAAATCCCTCTGGTTACCAGTTTCTGAGCTAGAATTGAGCCAGAAAACACAAAATTCAAACATAGAATTCAACAACACAATTGCCCAAACACTTTCTTCATCATAGACCTAACCCACTGAACTATGAAACTCACAATAACAATTAATTGAATTATAGCTTTACCATTCACCGGATAAAAAGTGTGTCCAGAATAATGCTGTTCTGCGAAATTTATATGAATCATAGTAGTGTAACTTCTTAAACCAGTTCTCACATCAGTGACCCAGAAACAAAATTGTTCCAAGAATTCACTATATATGTTCACAGTTGTCATTAGATAAAATGTCAACCATAATAAAACATGATTTCATGTAAATTCAAACACAGCACTATCATGAAAATGCGCATTGTTAATAAACTGCATAACCTTAAATTTCACTTTGATTTTTGACTCCATTTAAGAAGACTTAACAACAACAAACTAAACATTAAAAGGAAAAGATCCACACAGGAACTAATAATAAACAGAAACAGAACAACACTGGAAATAAAATTCTGCAATATGCACAAGAGACACAAAACGCAAATATACATATACATTAAAATACAAGAGGGAATAACACCAGAAGAAAGAAAACAAGCGACATACAGAACTCCCCAATGCTAAACACCAGAATATCGATCCATATATCATCAACGACAAAATTTAACAAAAAAAAAAAAAAAAAAAAAAAAAAAAAAACTAAAATCTAGCAATGACATTAAAACACACTTTCCGTAGAAAGAAAAAACCCCAAAGATTGGGCTAACAAAACCACAAAATCAAAAATAGTACAGCAAAAGGTTAACCGGCAAACGAAGAAGATTTAAAGCCACTCAACCATCCGCAAAGGAAAACAAACACCTTTGACAAGACAATATCCATCTATTAAAATTCGTTTATAGTAGAACGAAATCGCAATCTTTGTCATTATAACATGTCAGATTTAGGTAAAATTCCAAAAAAGATGACACATAACGAACAAAAGAATTAATCTTCAAGAAATTGGTAAAAGCAAGACCAAAATTAAAAGACTGAGATTTATATTAAAATGTTCCAGAAAACAAGAAATGTCATTACAAAGAACGATCCGAAATATACATCAAGAAAACCCTAACTCTGACAAAAGATCTTAAGAACTGGTAAATTTGGTGACGGCCTTGGTGCCTTCAGAGACGGCGTGCTTAGCAAGCTCACCGGGGAGGACAAGACGAACAGCGGTCTGGATTTCACGGGATGTGATGGTGGGCTTCTTGTTGTAACGAGCCAATCTGGACGATTCTTGAGCAAGCTTCTCAAAGATATCATTGATGAAGCTGTTCATGATCCCCATTGCCTTGCTGGAGATCCCAATGTCAGGGTGGACCTGTTTGAGAACCTTAAAGATATAGATCTTGTAGGTTTCGACGCTCTTCGCCTTCTTCTTCTTCTTCTTGTCACCGGAGGTAGCATCCTTCGGGATCTTCTTCTCTGCCTTCGTTTTCTCCGCCGGAGCCTTCTCTGCGGGCTTTTTCTCTGCCGGTTTCTTCTCGCCCTTGGCCATTGTTGGATTCAGAAAGTTTGAGACGATATGAAAGCTATGACAATAGAGAGAGATTCAGTGATGTGATTTATCAGATGGGGGTGGAAAGTGGTTTATATAGGAATGAGTCGTGGAAGCTGATTGGTTGGACTGGCGTCACACAGATCGATGACGTGGCAGTATGATTTTTGGTTTTGGAGGGAGATTTCGGAATCTTGCGTCTTTTCATTTTTTATTTAGTTTTATCATATTTTGTGCTTTATATTGTTTTGGCGGGTTGATATTTTTTTTTTATGTTTAGGGGTACGTGGCGAGGCGTTCGCATGTTTGAAAATAAAATTTCAAATATAAATCAAATCAAACTAGTGTTTGTAGTATCACCGCAAAATATTATATGGTTTATATATATATATATATATATATATATATATATATATATATATATATATATATATATATATATACATCAATTAAAGTA
>Ga0214542_1011014_pt1 | contig 12698 bp, 9 predicted proteins | sample CNSS1metaG_FD_160096 | JGI IMG/M metagenome (GOLD analysis project Ga0214542, IMG submission 160096) | Root nodule microbial communities from cowpea collected in UCLA plant growth center, Los Angeles, California, USA - CNSS1 | ecosystem: Host-associated > Plants > Roots > Nodule | place: USA...
CACGCACCATGGCTACCAGAGTTCTCAGAGCCGGATACTTCTGGCCGACCATAGAAGCAGACTGCCAGGATCATGTCAGGAAATGCAAGCCATGTCAGAAACATGGCAACCTTATTCACCAGAAACATGAACAACTACACCACATACTGTCCCCATGGCCATTCGCTAAATGGGGAATGGACATCCTCGGCGCCTTTTCACCCGGCAAGGGCAGGTAAAATTTCTAATTGTAGCCGTCGATTATTTCACTAAATGGATCGAAGCCAAGCCGCTAACTACCATCACGACCCAGCAAGTCCAACAATTTGTATGGAAGGACATTATATGCAGATATGGCATACCACATACCATCATCACAGACAATGACCGACAATTTATTGACAAGGAGTTAGCCAAATTCTACACTGGCCTAGGCATCAAGCACATCACAAGTTCTGTAGAACATCCACAAACCAATGGGCAAGCAGAGGCGGCAAATAAAGTCATCCTCGTAGAGTTGCGCAAGAAATTAGATACCGCCAAAGGTCGATGGCCCGAAGAGTTAATAGAAGTACTATGGGCTTACAGATGCACCCCCCAATCATCAACAAACGAATCCCCATTCAGCCTAGTCTACGGCGTAGACGCCATGATACCAGTAGAAATTGGCCAGTCGTCCCTGCGCCGAGAACTATACGACCCAACCCACAACCACCAAAACATGGCCTTACATCTCGACCTTCTACCCGAACTCAGAGAAAAAGCCCAGATACGCAATTTATCTACAAAACAACGAGCTGCCAGGAAGTATAATGCAAAACTATGTCCACGATCAATCGTCATCGGGGACCTAGTATGGAGAATGGCCAACAGTGCCAGGAAGAAGGATGGCAAATTCTCCGCCAATTGGGACGGCCCGTACCGCATACGAGAAGATGCAGGAGGAGGAGCTTATCGCCTAGAACAATTATCTGGGGAAGAAATTCCCAACACTTGGAATGTATCCCACCTCAAGTTCTACTTCAGCTGAATGTGTATTGTAATCGAACCAATACTTGTAACCCCGAGTGTACTCTTTTTCCTCACTTGGCCTTTTTTCCCTAAGGAGGGTTTTGACCAAGGAGGTTTTAACGAGGCACCCCTATTCAATAAATAAAAAGAAGGGTTCCCAACTATACGACTTTCTATGTGTTTTTCATTTGCATTCGTTTAAGTTCCCCACCCTTACCCCAAGTAAGCGGTCTGGGTCGAACACCCTTATCTTATGCGTAATTCGTTTAAGTTCCCCACCCTTACCCCAAGTAAGCGGCCTGGGTCGAACACCCTTATCTCATGCTTAATTTGTTTAAGTTCCCCACCCTTATCCCAAGTAAGCAGCCTGGGTCGAACACCCTTATCTTATGCGTGATTCGTTTAAGTTCCCCACCCTTACCCCAAGTAAGCGGCCTAGGTCGAACACCCTTATCTTATGCGTGATTCGTTTAAGTTCCCCACCCTTACCCCAAGTAAGCGGCCTAGGTCGAACACCCTTATCTTATGCTTGATTCGTTTAAGTTCCCCACCCTTACCCCAAGTAAACAGCCTGGGTCGAACACCTTTATCTCATGCTTAATTCGTTTAAGTTCCCCACCCTTACCCCAAGTAAGCGGCCTGGGTCGAACACCCTTATCTTATGCGTGATTCGTTTAAGTTCCCCACCCTTACCCCAAGTAAGCGGCCTGGGTCGAACACCTTTATCTTATGCGTGATTCGTTTAAGTTCCCCACCCTTACCCCAAGTAAGCGGCCTGGGCCGAATACCCTTATCTTATGACTTATCGCGACACGCATACACCACATATAAACAAAACACAACATACATAACATGCAGAACCTTAATCGCATTTAAACATAAGTGCAATAAACCAATGTAGCTAAATGTACCAAATATTACAGACAGGCTCAAATAATATTCTCGAATCAATTAAGACAGAAATCCTAGTCTATGGGGACAGGTGCATCCTCGGCATCGCCCGCCTTCTTCTCCTCCTCCGCCACCTTCTCTTGCGCCTCCTCATTCTTACTGTCCTCATCCTCCTGGACCAACTTCCCGTCAATAACATCCTTATTCACATCAAACCTCGAATCCGTTACGTCCACATCCTGATGGAAAAAAGCCGCCTGCCGCAATCCCTTCTCAAAACCGTTGATGTGCTCCTGTATGATGTTGTTCTTCAAATCATCAAGCTCACCAACAACTCCATCATACTTGTCCTTCAAATCATCGTAGTCCTCTTCCAATTCCCCTATACGTTTATTCAACTTTTCCTCAGAGTCCAAGCAACGAACCCTCCATGTTGCCAACCTTTTCCTCTCCGCTTCCCAACTTTCCTTTGCTTTCTCCAACGCAGCTTTTTCCTCCTCCAGCTTATCCACCTTCCCCTACAACTCCTCCACCTTTTCCCGGCCACCCTCCTTCACTTCTCTCCTATAAAGCGACCCCACACGTCGGCTCAAAACTAAAGCCTTGCTCCCAAATTCGACCATTGTTCTCACAATGTGCTCCACGTCCATGTTGTCAATAGAATTTACGATGGTATCTGGGAGGGTAATTGAAATGTCCTTCCTCACAGATATCTCCGGCAGCTCGATCAACCCAGATTCTGGCCCCTTCTCCCCACTGGTCGACCCCGCTCCGCTAGCCGACCCCGTTCCAAGCAGGGTTGCCTTTACTTTCTTCACATCTTTTCCCTTCCCAGGTCGAGGCGGAAGCTCAGCCTTCCTTTTCGTCCCGCTGTGCACGTGCACCTCCACCACAGATTCTTGTAAGTTGGGAACATCAGTCTTCCAGGCCGCCTTGGCCTTAGCGGCCATTTCCTTCCTCAACGTTTGAAAAAGTGCCAAATTCTTCTTTCCAGACTGCGCCATATGCCCTACAATAATACATCACAACTCGGATCAAAACAACTTAGTATTATTAACACAACTTAAGTAATAAACAGATACCTTCGATATCTATTATCAGGTGCACCGAATTATAAACTCTAACCTAGGCCCTTAGTGGGCAACTTATCAACAAACTTCAACAAGGTCTCCACAACCTCCTTATCACCAGCCGACAATTCATCCATCCCCATGTCCTTATACGGAGAAGGATTGTTTGTCCAACTAAAAGGGAACTTGACACTTCCGTCTGCGTTCAAAAAATAAGCTTTTCCTCCTTCTTTAACGACGACCTTGAAGTACCCATCCTTGAAATGCTTGAAAGACTGGGAGAAGGCATCCAGTTTGTTGATGCTGGGATGAATAATCAAAGATAGCCAAGTAGCCGACCGCCGAGGTCTGGTGTCGTAAAAATACAAGAAAGCATAAGGAGTGGGCTCCAAGTATAAGGACTGGCACAGAATGCGGAAAGCCTGCAAGTAGGCCCAACTATTCAGATGTAGCTGTGTAGGTGCCACATTCAACGCCCGCAATACGCCCATGGTAAAATCGTCTAACGGCAATCGCACATGAAGTTGAGAAAAGTGGCACACACATGTAGAAAAACTTCTCGGTAGCCCCCTCCTGCCCATGGCATACCCGGTCGATAGCACTCACCCTCTCTAGAGAAACAATGTCCCCATTGACACCCTTGGAGATGACAGGTGTGCAGTTTAACCAAGAGTTCAGCAGACGGGACCACCTGAACAAAGATGATTGGTCACGAACGTCAACAGCTGCCCACCCATAGCCACCCTTCGCCGGCCAGTTGCTCTCCTCCAACTCTTCGGAGGATCCTCTCGAACCTCCCTCACAATCTCCATTGGCATCCCACTCGTAACAACCCTAGAACTCGTACCCTCTCCGCCAAGTTGCCTATCCTTACTTCTATCCGACTCGGTACTTTCACTACTACTAGACGTAGACACGCTATCACTACTAGACATACCTATTTTCGTTTTTACGAGAAGATGTCGGTTGAATTTGGGAACTAGTCGGACAGTATGACGCGCACAAGATCTCTGAATTCAGAACTATCACAAATGAAACAAGTAACTTCTCACCCGTTTTCAAACCTATATTTATAGTTCAGGGTCCCAAACGATGAAAACTCTTCCCGCCAAAATAAAACCCCAGACCAATCGACACCATCATTGCGAAAGATACGACTTTTGAAAAATGACGGCGCCAAAACTTCTTGATTGGACCCCTGGCACCCCTTCACCTACGTTCTGACGGTTACCACTTTTTAGCCTTAACACTATTCACCACACTTAAAGGCTGGGGGACTGGTGTACCACACCTAGCCGGTTCCGCTAGCATACCAACACAACCAACACATATCACCCTTGACCAACAACTCACATCGAACAAGGCTGGGAGACTGGTGTACCACACCTAACCGAACTCAATCAAATAAATAAGAAATACATCAAGGCAGCCAAATATTCAGCCTAGGCCGAGTAAATCTAACTCATACTGGACCTGGTCGACTTAACCATATAAATGATAAACCTCACGAACATGTCAGAGACAACCCAAGTACACAACCTGGGCCGCCATGGTCTCGAATTTAAATGAACAAAGGCTAAAATAACAATAAAATGGCCAACACGGATAGTACACGGCCAAGGACGACATCTGATAAGCCAAGAAATAAACGGATCAGACCGCCCTCGAAGACTTAGTAAGATGGAGGTCTTGGCGTTCGATAGACCTTGAAGGGCCTGGGTTTGGGCCCAGGCCCACTCATAACCCAGGCTAGGGCCCAAACCAAGGCCCATCCCATTAGGTAAACGAACATCATTAATACTCTATAAATGCGCATGGACCCCACGAATTAAAGGTACGCATTCATTAATCACTAATTTGACTCTCTAAGAGCTTTGACTTACTTGAGCTTCAGAGAATCTTTTGCAGGTAACCCCTCTTGGGTTCAAGCTGACATGTATCAACCGGGGAGAGACCAACTGAAGAGATAGCGGACTACATGGTAAGGTGACACTTGTGCCTAACTCATCTTATTTGTTGTCTGCAGGAACAATAAGCAACGTAAGAGTTACATGTCAATACATAGATTATACCAATGACAAGCATGTTTTCAATTTTTTTATTAAACTATATCAATATATATACGTCAATTATATATCAAATATTTATAATTGAGTAATTTTATAATGAAGATTTACTTATGTTTTCATAATGTTATATCATACTGAAATTTTATTATTTAATGAAGAATTATACACCAATTTTCAAATAATATATGTTTTTAAACATTAAATTTCCTATTTTGGAATTTAGAAAACCTAAAACAAACTAAAGAATGATGTCTTTTGTTTAAAATTTGTTTTTTTAATTTTTTTTATGTAAAATTATTTATTAAATTGTCCAAATTTATTTCATTGACACTTTTGTTTTAATATATAATAAGGCTAATTCATCTAATCATTTTATATATATTTTTAGTCATTATCATAAATTTTGAGAATTTTATCATTATCACCAACTACTTCTTTCTCTCTCTCTCTCTCTCTCTATATATATATATATATATATATAGATATATATATATATATGCTTTATCTAATGGTGACAATATATTTTTGACCTGACAAGCTGGTCCGTAGGCCCACCGAAAAATCGTGGGACGAATTGAGATATTGACTCTGCAAAAGATTAGCCTACATAACCCGCAGACTGTGTGGGCCAAATGTGGGACAAGGCGGGCTGACCCGCGGTCTATGCGAAGAAAACAAAAAACTTGCACTTATGTATGTTGGTTACTCTCTTGTTAGACTTTGCATAGACGTTTCAAATTCTTGTATAAGTGAAAAAGACAAGTGATATGTATTTTTGAAGAATTCATCGTGCATGACAAAGTACAAATATGGACATGATGAAAATGTTAGATTATCAATTTATCATTCAATTTTCCTATGTCTTTGTTTGATTTTGTGAACTTTGTTAAACTTTCCAAATTTGTTGAACACTGAAAACTTTATCATACGAAATTAAAAAATAAAAAAACGGGTCACCCTGCGGGCTAGAACCTATGCAAGGCGGGCCAAACTTTTGAGCTTGCATTATCAAAGCAAGGCGGGCCAGCCCGACCTGCATTTTACGGGCCAAGTGCGGGCAGACCTAAACGCGCTGGGGCGACCAGCATTGTCACTTCTACTTTTACCTATATCTATATTGTTTTTCATTCAAAAAACACCCACTTGTAATTTCTAATTCATTTTTCTTATCTATTTATATAAATTTATTCTTTTGTGATGCAATTAAAGCCTGAAATTTTGTCTTCTTCTGAATTTTTGAATAGCCTAATTCAAATTTTCTAGTTGTCATATCTATATATTTTTATATAAAAAAAAATTATAGTATATAAAACACTACTAATAAGTGTATAAAAAGAATGAGTTAAACAATAAAATTTGATTTTAGTTGTCAAGAAAGTAAATTCCACCATAGACTTGTATATCTTGAAGTCTCAAGTCTCTTTCTATTATTCTCAAGTCTCAACTTTTTCAAAAACCTGCAAAGTTTACTTTGAGATTAATCATTAATAATAAAAATAATTAAAAAATAGAATAATCCTAGAAACCTAAGCCCTAATCCTTAAACAAATCCCGACAAAAACACATTTATAATTGTAATACAACTTCAATAAATAGAATAAAATACATCAACACAAATAGAAAGAACATATTAACCAAACAAGAAGTTTAGGAACCCAATGACAAGTTGGAGTGTTTTTGTCAATGTTAATTCAATCATTTTCATTGTTCAATTTTAGATATGTGATATATTGTGTTGTCATTTTTTTATACGATCTATATAGACTGAGATCGATGAAAGAAGATAATGAAGTCAATTATTCTTTCTGAAATATAATGACTCTTTGTTTTACTTAAGAACTTTTAAAATTTAAATTTTACCATTTTAAATTAAATATTCAACACATTAAATCTTGTTAGTTTTAATAATAATAATAATAATAATAATAATAAATAAGGAAATAAGATAACTAAGGTAAGCCTCATAAACTCCATCTTTGTATGGACATTTTTACATTTGCATGAGTATGATAAAAAACAAAAAATCCTTTTAATAAGGATTTGGAATTAAAAGTCAATTAGAAGCACGTACTTAAGATAAAGTTTCAACTTTATCGTGCTCCCTTTATCCATCAACAATATAGCAATTAAGGAAGTGTACAAATAAGTTACATTTACAAACTTTTAGAATCAAGTTAGTTAATTATTGAAGCTTTACATTTATTAAATTTTCTATTTCAATTTTTAAGTATAATAGATATTTAGGGTTAGATATGTTTTTGATTCCTTAACTTTCATGAAAAATTGAAATTAGTCTCTTTTTGAAACTTTGGTCCAATTTAGTCCCCTAACATTAGAAATGTTTGGATTTAGTCCTTTTAGCCAAATTTTATTAAATTTATTTGACGTTTCAAACACGTTTTTCTACTAACATTGAAGCGAAAATGTCTCAAACAGTATAAATAACTCAAATGTTATCCTAAGATGTGTTTGCAACGTCAAATAAACTTAACAAAATTTCATTAAAATGACTAAATCCAAACATTTTTAAAGTTGGAAGACTAAATTGGGTTAAATTTCAAGGATTGACTAATTCCAATTTTCTATAAAAATTAAGGGACTAAAAACATACTTAACCCTAGATATTTATAACCATTTTTTACTTTACAGTCATGAAGGGAGTCTTCACTCTATTTAGTATTTAATAACCATTGTGTTGCAAACAAATGGAGGATTGGAGTCTCAAGAGCTACCACATGCGCTTATACAACAAACACTCTCCCTTAACCAATTTCAGGTGTTAAAGTGTCAAACATGCTCCAAACACCCCATTCTCTTGCTCATCTTTGCTAGAACAACCCTTCCTTGCTCTAACTCCTTATGCATAATACATAACTATCAATTTCAGATTTCAGGTAACATTGATCAAGCACCAACACAAAAATGGGTTTTTACGTGTGTTATTTTTGGCCTTTTATGTTTGTTCTAGTCAGACGTAAATCTAGAATATATATATAAGACGTAAATTCTTCACATAATTTAAAAAACAATTGCACCATCCACTGTAGCCACCACCATCTTCCTCTTTCCCATCTTCATGTAGCCATCATCGTCCATGGCCAACCTTTACACCACCAGCTCCTACCATGCAGGCCACCTCAAACATCTACCAAACCATTGCGCAACTCCAAATCATCCGAGGCTCGCCGGAAGAACAAATAAGATGTGCAACAGCGCACACACCACACACAACAATGAACAACTATCACGTAGCAACACTAAAGATGCTCCAAACTGCGAGCCACAACGCAAGCTACAACAAACTCTAGTTACCACACACTTTGTCGATGCAACACTACTAAAAAAACTCATATTTCTTGTCAATTTTGTTTTGAAATTGTTTTTGTAGGATATACTTATAAATTTTGTTATGAAAAAAAAATTGTAGGAAATTGCTGCCAATTTTTTTGCAAAATATTTTGTATAAAACACTTTTCGCAACAAATTTTGTAGGAAATATTTATGAATTTTATAATTTTGTAGGAAATAATTACCCACGAAGGAATTATCTACCAATTAAAATTCTTAGAAAAAATAACAGGAAAAAGTGTTTTCTTGCAAATTTTTTTAACAAATTTGCAAGAAAATTCACATGTAATATGATAATTTTTAGTAGTGCAACCACACCGAACATCCACAATTATATCTGCGACCACCAAAATGTAGTAGCCACGTAAAATCAACCCAACACTTATGTCACAGTCACCTGAAAAACCACTTGAGGTTGGAGTTTTCTGGTTGGAGAAAACTCATGATGCTAGAAAAACAGTGGTGTGTTATCTAGAGGAAAAATAGTGGCACGAGAACGAAATTGTAAAAATTGTAAAATAAATTTACGTATGTTAGTTGGAGACCAACCAAAAATGTGATTTTTTACGCGTGATACCTATAGTTCATTATAAAATTTATTACTTTTAAGATAGACTTAAATTTAGAAAAGTTAATTTTTTGGTCAGTGAGAAGGGATAGTAATTATCATTACATTTTTCATGTTTTTTCTATGAAATAATGTTGGGAGATGATTCTGTATGAATCTCAATTTCTCTACATCACCAATTTATTTCTCCATCCCTCTTTCACCCTTATCCAACTTCTAAGGTTCACTTTCCTGTTGCCCGACTCTTTAGTTTTCCTTTTATTTTACTATTTAATTAAAAGGTGAATGTGCCAGCTCAACAAATTTTAATTCAATTATTAGATCAAGAAACCATGTCATGGTGTCGTACGGCTGTATGAAAAATTGTTGGTTATTTTAAGGCCCCTTTTTATTCTACTTCCTTTTAAGGGCTGCCCTACAGCAGTGGGCCTAAAGGCTGGCCCATGAGATAAGAGCCCTTCGTGTTGCCCTAATTTCCATTTCCATTCACTTTCAGAAACCAGCCGTCTTTTTCCCTTACTCTCATAGGATGCTCTGCTAGGGTTCCTCCCCAAGCCTTCTCGAACTAGCTCCGAACCAGTTCCTACTCCACGTAAGTGCCCTTTCTAGATCGTATGAGTTCCATTGCTTTTCCTTTGTATTTCACAGTTAGGGTTTTGTATTAATCCGCCCCCTTTGTCCCGTGTACCTTCTGTTTTCAACTCTTTAGTGCGTTTCTAGAGCTGCTATGCTCCTTGGTTGTGTGTCGAAAGTCCTGTACGAACCCATTTCCAGGTAGGGAAGCTCTAGCTCACTCTCATATTTCGTTTCTGTTATGTTATGAACTATCGTTTTGAAGTTATGGGGCTGGTATGATGTTGTGATAAGCTGTGAATGTGTTAATATATGTGGGATGGGCTGGCGTGGATCACTGTTGCAGGAAAACAGTGGCGAGACCTGCTAATCTCGCCCAAGCGAGCCAGTCTCGCCTAGGCGAGACGAACAGAGACTCGCGCAAACCCTTTTACGCGAGAGGTCGCCCAGGCGACTCGCTCTTTATTTTGAGCGAGCGAGCATCTCGCCCAGGCGAGAGGGGTCTCGCCTAAGCGAGATCCCGCGTTGCTTTCTTGGTGTTTTTGAGCCCTCGCCTAGGCGAAGGGGACTCGCCTGAGCGAGACCCTTCAGCTTGAGCGAGGGATTGGGCGAGACAATGTTGTGTTTTGGTTGTGTGTTTACTCTCGGATGATTGGAATTGTTTGGGTATGATTGCTATGATGAGATACATGTACATATGTATGGATATATGCCTAATGGAGTGCTATGTATGCGTGACATGATTCATAAATGGTGAATGATGGGTATTGTGGGAACTTGGCATGTGAAATGAATGAGTGGATTGGAACTAAAGTAACATGGTATTGATATGAGATGAGGCCCTAGACTCATGGGGTGGTGATGACTAGTGGTATGGATTCAAAATGTGATACGTATGAGGAATTAATCCCAGGGGTTGGTATGAAATTGTAAATATGATTTAATGTTCTCGTATTGCTGATTTATGAATGTTGGTCCGTGTCAGCATGTAATTCCTTGGGGTCTCTAGGTGAGACTTCCGGGGCTGCGCTTCAGTGGTCGGGACGTAATTCCATGGCCCCTGTTAGTGGGTGCCCATGGTGGTGCCCCATCTGTATAACTAGGTAAGAATTCAAGGTAAGGACTGCATCTTGACACTCTAAGGGGTCAGTTAGTCTCACTTAGAGCGGACTGACTCTTGTGGTGAGAGTAGTAGGAGGCCTGAAATTCATTAAGGGCTAACCTTGTGGTGAGGGAAATTGATTCAATGAAACACTTGTAACACATAGCTCGGGGGTGAGCAGAGGTATCCACAAGTGCAAGCGTCCGTTGAATCCGACCAAGTTATATATATATATATATATATCCGGATGAGTCGAGTCGAGTCGTAGTGTATTTTGTTTGGAAGGTCGTAACATGCTTGTGTGATGTATGTATGCTGGACTGTGAAATGTATCTGAATCCATTAATGAAATGATTTTATGCTCTAGCTTACCCTACTTTTGTTGTTGTGTGTTCTGCTGTGTGGTACTCTCTTTTGCGATGATCATCAACTTGTTGGTGTGAGCAGAGACGAGGAACATCCGTGGACAACAGGGAGATGGTAATTCTGCTGCATAGTCCACGTGGATTGGACTTTAGTTTCTGTTGGGCTTTTCATTAGGGCTATGGCCCATGTATTCGTTGTTCTTGGATTTATATGCTTTTAGTCAAATCGTTATCCTGTAATCTTTCGGCATCGTGGTGTGCCTAGTTTGTAGGGATTAGGTTAAGGACCCCAAGATTGCTAAATAGTATCATTTGTGTGTGACGTTTCTTTAATTACGTTTATTAATTAAATGGGACGTTACAGTTATCATTGGTCTTCCACGCCTAGAGTACCTTTTAGTATATTATATGCTAATCTGATTGTAAATGATCACTGGTCTTCTTTTGTCCCACACTTCACACAATCTCTTTTAAACTTTTGGCCAGACCTGAGTTGCAATAATCCTTCTTTCTGGATTGTTTTCCACATTGATCTAGTTCTTCTTCAAGTTAAATTCCAAACCCAGATAATATGTTTCCACCCCAAGTCCTTTGTAATTCTTTCTTTGCAATTGGAGATTGCATAGAATCTAGTACAAGTGAGAGTTGTTCTTTCTATCCATTTCTCCTCCTAAAACTTAATTTTATTTCCTTCTTCTACTCTCCACTTAACACGGTTATCGAATCAGTTATCTTGCTGGCTACTCCCACAGACAAAAGGATAATAGTAACGTCAACAACAAAACTTTCATATTCAAGTTACGTTAACATTTTAAACGTAATACATGCCAATTACACATCTCAATTGACATCAAATTATAAGCAAATTTTCCCTAACATTTCGGCAAAATAAAGTAAACTATAGTTAAGGGTAGAGTATGGCTGGAGTTAGAACAAATACTAAAAGGCTCCTTATTTTATTGGTATTATGAGAAAGAGCCCCCTAACTAGGCAGCCATAACTTTCTGGCGCTTGTTTGATTCTTGAACAATAATGGCTCTGTGTGCGTCCAATGTAGTTTCCTTAACTCCATTATCAACCAAGTCCTTGTTCTCTTCCTCAATGTTATTCATCATTGTGGGGGGAGGCAACTTTTCAAGCTCATGCAGCACATTGTGTATGTCAAACGCAAGGCGCTCAGCAAGAGTACGTGAAAACTCAGCCCTGATAACCACACGGAGCACAATGACGTGCTGAGCAGCAGGTGGCATTGGATAAGCTGGCACTATCCAACCGTGGCGCCGCAGCATCTCTGATATCTTGTACTCATCGTACTGCCTTCTGTCTTTCAGAGAAAATGCCACCACAGGAACACCATTGTCTTTTGAGAGTATGTTAAAGTGCCCACTCTTCTCCAAATCTTCCTTTAACACCATTGCGTTTTCTCTGCAGTTCTCCATTATGCTCAGGTAACCCTACAAATTCAACAAGAGAGGTATGGATTTATATCATAGTTCATCCACCATTGTGATGGATAGTTACTCAAATGTTATCATTGATTAGACATATAAGATTGATTTTGTTGTAATAATTAGAGTCTTGTTGATAAGTCCAACTATATGAACTCACCTCTTGGCCAAGACGAATTAGTTGATAATATTGAGCAATGATCTGACTAGAACCTGCATGTGAGTATAAGGTAAGTATATGGTATGATTATATATGCAATGAAGGTGTGGAAGC
>Ga0214542_1011015_pt1 | contig 12697 bp, 8 predicted proteins | sample CNSS1metaG_FD_160096 | JGI IMG/M metagenome (GOLD analysis project Ga0214542, IMG submission 160096) | Root nodule microbial communities from cowpea collected in UCLA plant growth center, Los Angeles, California, USA - CNSS1 | ecosystem: Host-associated > Plants > Roots > Nodule | place: USA...
GTCTGGGAAATCTGTTGTTGGTTGCAGGTGGGTGTTTGCTATCAAAGTTGGACCTGATGGTACTATTGATCGCCTCAAAGCTCGTCTTGTAGCCAAAGGTTATACTCAAATTTTTGGGTTGGATTATAGAGATACTTTTTCCCCCGTGGCAAAGATGGCTTCTGTTCGTTTATTTATCGCCATGGCTGCTCTTCAACAATGACCTCTATATCAACTAGATGTTAAAAATGCTTTCCTCAATGGTGATTTGCAAGAAGAAATCTATATGGAGCAACCTCCTAGATTTGTTGCTCAGGGGGAGTCTTCTGGGATGGTATGTCGTCTTCGCAAATCCCTATATGGCCTAAAACAATCTCCTCGGGCTTGGTTTGGAAAGTTTAGCAATGTTGTTCAGCAATTTGGTATGACTCGGTGTGAAGCAGATCATTCTGTCTTTTATCAACACTCGAGTGCTGGATGTGTTTACTTGATAGTATATGTTGATGACATCGTTCTTACAGGAAGTAACAACCATGGCATCTCTCAATTGAAACAACATATTTGTCACCATTTTCAGACCAAAGATCTTGGCAAACTCAGATATTTCTTGGGTATTGAGGTGGCACAGTCTAATGATGGTATTGTTATATCTCAGAGAAAGTATGCCATGGATATTCTGGAGGAAACTGGGTTGATGAGTTCAAAGTCTGTTGATACACCCATGGATCCCAATACTAAACTTCTACCAAATCAGGGGGAGCCTATATCTGATCCTGAGCAGTATAGACGATTGGTTGGGAAATTGAATTATCTTACCGTTACTCGTCCTGACATTTCCTTTGCAGTCAGTGTGGTAAGCCAATTTCTTAATTCTCCATGTGAAGATCATTGGAATGCAGTCATTCGCATCTTGAAGTATATTAAAAAATCTCCTGGAAAAGGATTGTTATATGGTTCTAATAACCATACAAGAGTTGTTTGCTATTCAGATGCTGATTGGGCAGGATCTCCTTCTGATAGAAGATCTACATCTGGGTATTGTGTCTCCATTGGTGGTAACTTGATCTCGTGGAAAAGTAAGAAACAGAGTGTTGTAGCAAGATCCAGTGCAGAAGCAGAATATAGAGCTATGGCCTCAGCTGCCTGTGAACTTGTTTGGCTCAAGCAATTGCTTCAAGAGTTACAATTTGGAGATGTTACTCAAATGACACTTGTGTGTGACAATCAGGCTGCTCTTCATATTAGCTCTAATCCTGTCTTTCATGAGAGGACCAAACACATTGAGATTGATTGTTATTTCGTTCGGGAAAAGGTTATGTCTGGAGACATCAAGACTGAGTTTGTTAACTCAAGTGATCAATTAGCAGATATTTTTACTAAGTCTTTACGGGGGGCCTAAAATTGATTATATTTGTAACAAGCTTGGCACATACGATTTGTATGCTCCAGCTTGAGGGGAAGTGTTAGATATTGTTTGATATTATTAAGATATTGTTAGATATTGATAACCACAATATCAAACAATATCTTCTATTTAATCTTTTTATTTTCAGTTACTCTTTTTACTTGTACCTCTCTCTATTATAAATAGATTACCCTATGTGTGGTTTATACACAAGGGAGATTAATCTCAATCCCTATTTTCTTTATTCTCAACAGGATGATTCAATTTTTCACATTTTTTATTCTAAACCATTGTGGATATGCATGATCCAACAATTCAGATGTATCTTCTCACTATCATAGCAAACTTCTTCTACTTAATATGTATGCCCAAAGAGAGTGAGCAAATATAATTATGTTATGCATATGTAGTCAAGCTCATGTTTATTTTTTCCTTTGTTGCCTAAGTTCATAGCTTTGCTTATACAAATATACTTGTTATATGGAGGAGAGAAAATATATATTATTTTTTTATGCATAATTAATATGATGTAGCCTTTGCTCACCTTTACTTTGTTGTCAGTTGCCAGTTAATAGTTTTGGTTATATTGTTATATGTTGCGACTTTTTCCCATTAATAATTTTTGTTTTCTCTACTCTTCTACCCCTTGTTTTCACGTACTATAATGTAAAGATAATGAGAGTGTGATATACATTGCAGCACAGATACTTAGTTTTCTATAACTAAGTTATTAGTGATTGCTTGTTGCTTAAAACTTGGTAACCCGTTTGCTCAAACTAAAGCTTCATTTTCTTGACATTTGCTTTTAATTTAGTATTTTTAACTGTTTTCAGAGATGATATAAGACTTGCTTTGCCAACTTATCCCTGTTTTTAGAGATGTTTTGGAACAACCCATCTTGGTTTTGTCTCTAAATATATGGGTGAGGTTTCATCGCACAAGGATTGACTGTAATCTAAATCCTTGTATCATAAAATTTGCAAGGCTGATTAAGGCACAGGAAAGAATTAGGTTCAGCCTCAAGGATGATGCTCTTAAGGATCAAAAGTAGTCTTGGTCACCACTTACAATGTAGTAGCCTGGAGAAAGTCCTTCCCAAGGACACGAGTTCTGCAATTATCCTCTTCCAAAAGCTAAGGTTGAATATAGTTCTCGGAGTTACTTTCTCAAATCTGCATAATGTGAAAGAATTCATAGAGACTCACTCTTGCCACAGAATGCTTCATGCAAAATTCAATGCTAAGCTACAAGATTGCTAAAGAGTAGCTTCCTCTTCTGCTTTTTGATTGCGGATTGGTTGTCTTTCTTTCAAAAGCAAAGCTTATCCCTTTCACTCCTCAACCTCGACCTCACAAGGAATTGTATTGCAATCCACTTCTTCCATTAATTCCCCATAATGAAGTTGTCAGCTGTAGACTATCCTTATGATCAAGTGGCCAAACTCATTATAATGCTGGATTCTTGATTTCCCATCCATTTGGGTCAATTGGTTTGTTTTGTTTGTTAAAATGAAAGAGAAAGAGGCATATGCTGTGTAAGGATATGACCTCCTATTACGAAGGTCTATGAAAGAAGAAATAGGGGAAAGAAAATACAACTAATTGTTTTATTCAATTAGCTGAGGAATTTGTTATTAGTAGTTATGTTTGCTGAGAAATCTGTCAGTGATTATGTTGTTGCGAAGCCTGTACGTATAGGTGTGTTTTCAGGTTTTGCAGGCATTGGAGAATCATTGAATAGTAGGATTCTAGATCCTCGAAGTGCCAAAGGTGTTCTTCGTAAACTTCTGAAACTTCTATACGAAATCCTCAGTCTTTGTCTGAGTTTACTTTCTTTTTTTGGGTTTTTGATCCAGTTTCAATAGGACTGAATCCTTAATGTGTATTAAGCACATAGGGTTATGCATTTATAAACAAGAAAATACAGAGAGATGGGCATAAGCCCGTTACATCTATCTGTTAATAAGTTTGATCTTGATCTTTTATGTTGCCCGAAAGCCTAGCAAGGATCGATATTTGTTTTCCTTCTCTCCTCTAGATAATGGTTGGTTTAACTCCCTTTGAAGTCAGACATCTTGTCATCTCTCCTGCATTGATAGTCTTGCGAGTAAGCAACTCTCTCTGTAGTGACTCTAGGCAATAGTCTTACATGCTGATGCTCTTATTTGAGAGATGGAGTTGGGAATATGTTTTTAGACTTCGTCACTGAGAGCAACTAACTACCATTATATCAAGGCTTATAGATGGAGACCTGGTTCCTGGTAAAGCATTATTCCCTGGGCAAGACTAATTAATAGGTTGAAAGAAAGATTTAGGTAGCTCAGAATCTAGTGAAGTCGATTTTCTTGTCTTTGATTATGGGGATTGAGTTTCACATCCTAGCTCCCCCTGATAAGGATTCATTTTACTTTTATCACTTAAGGTGTTTGTGAATAAGAAAGCTCTAAGAAGAGAAGGATTCAATTAACAAAACAAGATAGCAATGACTTGAACAAGTAAAGTGGCATGAAGAACATGAAATAAACAAGAACATAAGACTAGGGGGTGCAAAAAGCAATCTACAAAAGAAAGAAACAACATAAGTCAAGGAAAACTAAAACAAAGGAGAAACACTAAGCAAACTAAAATAAGTGAGTAAGGTGGAGGCTTCCTGGGAAAAGTCTCTCCATCCTCATGAGGAGTCATGAACTCATCACCCCCACTTGAAAGCTTCCTCTTTATGACATACCTGCCTTTCCCACCATTACACGCAACCCGCTTTTTGGTCGTTTCCATAAGAAAGAATTGATTGACGAATCTCCTCTATAATATATTTTACTGGCTTGAAACTTTCAGTCTCTCACTCTTTATAGAAGGTTCTTTTTGTCCAATACGAGGCTAGCATCTCTCTCAGCTGCAAGAAGATAAACTGCATTGCCAAGCTCCAACTCTGCTTTTAGCTACGTGCCATATGAACTCCACGTTTGTGTATTTTGCATATTAATACGTAGCTTATTATTAACGTGGAATGCCAAATTTTTCCTACAACAAAATGAAATTCCCAGCCATTTACCCTCTGCTGGAATTTGTGTTTGTTGCTGATCATATAAAGGAAATAATTGGATTTCATGCTTTTTCTGGACATTTAATAACTTATGGAATGGCTAATGCATTGGATCATGAATGCAAGTGTTAAAAATGTTAATTTGTGTCCATGGTGTTGCGGCCAAATATGTGGTTACCTTTTAATCCTGTTTTGCCAAGTATGCTTTTTGTTCAAAACTTATTTTATTTTCTCACTTTCTATAGAGATATTTTGCAAATTTAATATAATGCGAGCACTTATTCTGTGTAAATAATTTGAATTTCATCTTGGTAGTGTGCAGGATGTCTACGGCATCACAAATTAGTTGATAATCTTGGACTTATCACAGAGTATGACTTTCGGGAGAAAACAAACATCGACTCAGAAACTGATCGAGTTTGATGTAATAACTTTTAAAAGTAGAGAGACATTTGACCTTATTATTTCCATAATTAAAAAATTCAGACCCATTACTATTTCTGAGCAAAATCACAACAACAAAAAAAAGGAAAGAATCAGTTATAGATTCTCATTATTCAGATTGTTGCTGGTGTTGCATTGGGAGTTAGCTGGCAGCAGAATTAGCCAAAATGTTAAATGTTGTGATGTGATTGGGAATGGAAAGTGTTTGCTGCTTGTATATGAGCTATGGTGAAGCTGAAGGTTGATGTATGGTGTGGACCATCTGTGGAAGGAAATATGTAGCCTTCAAGTGATTTTGACTTCATTTAAATATTAACTATCTAATAACAAACGTTTACAATGGAAAAAGTGGAGGTTTCATGTAGTTTCAAGCAGAAGTCCTGGTCATTTAAACATTTATAAAAGCCTCGTATTCAAAGTTCATATTATAATTATGACCTTAACTTGAGTTTGAAGTAGACTTGATTTTCATGTTTATAAAATAAATGGTAAATGGTTGCGTAGGTTCATGATTGGGCAAGGAGAAAAAAGGACAGGGAATAAAGCCTTTCATGTCAATCAACTGTTAAAAAAAAAAACTGCTATTTTTACTTAAGACCACTGAGTTTTTATTATAATTATAAGTAAATTAAGAAGTTAAAAATAAATATAATTTAAAATAAAGGTCATAAATTTAATAATGTTCATGTTTGATAAGAAATATTAATTTTGACATGTATGAATGTAATTTTAAATTTTACATTAACTATTATTTTTAATATTTTATTATTTGATTTATTAATTTTGTTAATATTTAATTTACTGTTTTATTTAATATTTTAAAATTTATTTTCATTAGGTGAAAGTAGCTTAGATATATTAAAAAAGTTCATCAAAAAGTCCTCATTCTATAACTTTTTTTATTTTGAATTTTAAATGCAAATTTTATTAATATGTTTTATAATTTTAAATTTTAAATTTAAATTTGATTATTATATATTTTAAATTTTTCGTTGGCAATATGAATTTGTGTTTTAGCAAAATATTGAAATTGAAATGGTTAAGTGTTATAATTATAATTTTAAATTAAATATTATTTAGAATTAAATATGTTTTTTGTCTAAAAATTAGAATTAGTCCCTTATTGAAATTTTGAATTAATTTAGTTCTCAAACTTTGAAAATGTATGGATTTGATCATTTTAACTATATTTTGTTAAGTTTATTTGACATTACAAATGTGTTTCAAGATAATATTTTAACTAACATTAAAGCGGATATATGTCATACGGTATAACTTAAATGCTATTATGAGATGCGTTTGAAATATTAAATAAATTTCATACATTTGGTTAAAATGATTAAATCTACATATTTCTAAAGTTGGAGGACTATATTGGACTAAAGTTTTGAAGAAAGACTAATTTCAATTTTCACACGAAAAGTTAAGGGAATAAAAACATATTTAACCATATTATTTATAATCATTTATTATTTAGTTTATTAATAATATCATTATTTAATTCTTTATTTATTGTTTTATATCATTATTTAAGTTTCATTATTATGTTATTGTATTACTATATTATTATTAAATATCATTATGTAATATAATAATTATTAATTTTTAAAAATTATTAAATTTGTGGAATTTTCATCTTTTAGATTTTCTACAAGTCAAACATTTCTGAAGGTTAATTAAGGATTTAAAATAGTTCATTAAAAATGTTTTATTTTTTTACAATTTTTGTTGGATTATAAATTTTTTATTTAAATTTTGTTATCATATTGTTATATTGTTTTTAGATTTGAATTTCAAAATCAAATTTTGTTACTATATATTACGATGTGGTGTTTGACACATTTCGTTAGATTATACGCAACTCTATTCATGGGTATGTCAAAGGAGACATGATCAAACTTCGAGAAATCTGGGAACACAGTACGGTCCATCCTAAATAAAAAAAGAAACTCAAATAAATTATTTTAAATAAAAAATAAATTAAAGATAAAGATAAATATACAAATACTCTCAACTCCAAATTTTCGATAAAATAAATCAAAACTCAAAATCTTAACAAATCAAAATTCAAGATTAGTGAACCAAAATTGAGTGAATGAAATAATCTTCAAATATATCTATTTGAATATCTTTATATCTCATTTTTTGATCGCAGAAAACGTATACACAATATATAAAAGTCTTAAGAAATAATATACAAAGAGACTTACAAAAGATACAAAGAAGAAAAATACTTTGTTGGTTGAGTTTAATGAGCAATACATCAGAGGCCATTGCAAAGAAGCCAATAGGAGAAAGAAGGAAGAAGCTAAGTTTAGTGAGTGACGCATCAAAGACCATTGCAAAGAAGTCTCTTGCAGGGAAAAGGAAGAAGCATCGAGCAAAAGAATAGGAAAATAGAGGCATTTTAAGAGGAAGAAAGAAGTAAATATTAAGAGAAAGAAATGTCTAGAAAAGGGTACTCTTTACACCTCTTTTTGTTCTACCATATTAAATGTTAATAATTTGACTTTTTAATATTTAATATTTTAAATGAAATAGTACTTTCATATTCTCTACATTATCCATCAATGTATTTGCTTAATCAATGTATTTGCTTGATGTAATAAGTTATAGGTTATAGGTAGGGATGACAAAAATACCTGCATCCGCGGTATCCACGAATAAAATCTATGACGGATAGTTAGTACCAGCGGGTATTTATTTCTAGCAGGTAGCGAGTATTTTAATACCCGTTTATAAATGGGTCGGGTGTGGGTATCATATTATCTGTACTCGTAGATATCCGCAACCGGTAAAAAATTTAAATTTAAATTTAATTTATATTTTATTAAGTTAAATTTAATTAAAATTAAAATTAAAATTATATTTTATTAGGTTAAATTTAATTTAATTTAATTTAATTTATATTTTATTTTATTTAAAAAATTTATAAAATATATTTTTTTTAAATATTCGCGGGCATGCGGGTATCCACAGGTTCTCGTGGATTTTAAAAAAATTCACGAGTATTCTTTAAATATATTCTTTAAAAAAATATATATATTTTTTTTTCAGATTGGATTGCGATAATCACTATCCGTACTTGATTTGATCCATTGCCTTCCTTAATTATATGTCTCTCATATTTGTAGTACTTTATTGATTATATAGGTCTGCTTTATGTAATAGGTATCACATGAGGTACTAAGTTCTTTATTTTTTTACAATAATCATACTGAAATTAAAATAAACAATATAAAATAATGTAATAATTTAATATTATTTTAAAAATATATTTTATTATAATTAATTATATTTTAGGACATATATTTTATATTCATTATTACATTATACATGATGTTTTATTAGTTTTTAATTTCATATTTCAATACATACATATGTGTTACATTATTTTATTTAAATTATAAACATAAAAATATAAGTTTTATATTTTGAATTTAATTTTATAAATATATTAGGTATAGAAATTATTTAAATCATATACATTTATTTTATTTTTAAATTATAAATATTAAGTAAATTTTGTATTTTCAATTTGTTTTATTATAGGAAATTAAGATGAAATCAAGCTATTGAACAAGAAGATGAAACAAAACCTCTTTGGAGATATGTTTCAAAGATAAGAAAAATTTCCGATGGTGGAAATTATATGATCAAGTGTAGTTTGTGTGATTTTGAATTTAATGAATCTTACACTCAAATGAGAACTCATCTCTTAAAAATTAAGGGAGAAGGGGTTAGAATTTGTCAAAAGCTGAATGCGTCAAAACTTGTTGAGTTTAAAAGATTAGACAATGAAGTAACTTTGAAAATAGAAAATTCAAAGAAGAAAAAGGTCTCTCTACCACCTATATCTGAGGAAAGAAAGCAGACAAGCAATGGTGTTCACCAAAAACTCAAAGGTCCTTTAGAAGCTTCTTTCAACATTCAAGCTAGAGATTCTCTTCGGTGTGAAATTGCAAGGATGTTTTATTCTTCAGGATTAGCATTTCATCTCGCAAGAAGTCCTTATTATAGGAGAGCATTTTCTTATGCTGCCAATACTTCTAACCTTAGTGGATATGTATCACCATCATATAATAAATTGAGAGGTCCTCTATTTGAGAAAGAAAGAAGTCATGTAGAAAATCTTATGCAACCTATAAGAAAATCATGAAAGCAGAAATGTGTGACAATTGTTAGCGATGGATGGAGCGACACTCAAAGAAGACCTCTTATCAATTTTATGGCTATTAATGAGAGTTGAGCAATGTTTTTGAAATCAATAAATGGATAAAAGATAAGGATTTTATTGCCAAACACATGAGAGATGTAATTATGGAAGTTGGACCAAAAAATGTGGTACAAATTATAAGTAACAATGCAACAATATGTAAGGCAGCATGTATGATCATAGAATTATAATTTTCTTCAATCTATTAGACTCCTTGTGTAGTGCACACATTGAATCTTGCATTGAAAAATATTTGTGTAGTAAAAATACAGAAAGAAATAGTGATCTTTAAGAATTTTCTTAGATCTCACAAATTGTTGATGGTGCTACATTTATTAAAAACTTCATTATGGGACACTCTATGAGATTATCAATGTTTAATAAATTCAATTCATTGAAGTTTCTTTCTGTTGCTCCAACCAGATTTGCTTTAAGCATTATAATGCGCAAAAGATTTGGAAGTTTGAAAAGAGGACTCCAAGAGATGGTAATTGGTAATGAAAAAGTGGATAATGTGGATAATGCATGAACAGTGAAAGAAACTTTATTTAATGATAATTGGTGGATGAAGGTTGACTATATACTTGCTTTTACTGCCCCTATTTATGATGTTCTAGAAAAACAAATACGAATATGACTACTCTTCATTTAGTGTAGGAAATGTGGGATTCAATTATTGAAGATGTGAGAAAGATCATATACCAACATGAAATAAAGGCACAAGTTGAACATTCATCTTTTTTTGAGGTAGTAAACTCAGTATTAATTGATCGTTGGACTAAGAGTAACACATCTCTTCATTTCTTGCTCATTCTTTATATCCAAGATAATTATATTATTAAATTATTTTATTATTATATTTTTTTTGTATACGTCTTATTTATAATATATAATGTTATGTTAATTTATGCTTATGTTTTTTTTTAATATTGTAGATGTTATAGTGATGAATGGTTAAGTGAAGATTCACAAGGACGTGCCCCACATGAAGATGTGGAACATACTCATGAAAGGAATAAATGTTTTATGAGGTACTTTAATGATGTGGATGTAAGGAGACAAGCAAATATAAAGTTTGCAAACTTTTCAGATGAAAGAGAAGATTTTGCAAATGGCGACTCTATAAGGGATAGAAGTAAATTGGATGCAAAATCATGGTGTATTGTTCATGGATCTCATGCACAACATTTCAAAAGATAACTCTTAAGTTACTTGGACAACCTTGTTCTTCTTCTTGTTGTGAAAGGAATTAGAGTACCTACTATTTTATACATTCTTTGAAAAGAAATAAGATGACACCTAAAATGACGAAATATTTAGTATTTGTCCACAGTAATCTTTGCCTTCTCTTAAGAAAATCCTTCTCTCAAGAAACTCCTCAAAGTACAAAGAATAGGAAACTAAATTGGGGATATTGCAGAAGTTGACTTTTCATTGGAAGACAGTGAAATTCTTCAAATTGCTAGCCTAACTCTTGATAAACCAGAATTAGAAGAAGTAATTTTTCAATGAAGATGAACAAATATGAGAGCTAAACATTATGATTTACAGACTTGTTTCTTTTGTTAGACTTTTATTTTTTTATAATTGTTTTTCTTGATTTTTATATAAATATTGATCTTCATTTTTTTAAACTGTAATTGTTATATATATATATATATATATATATATATATATATATATATATATATATATATATATATATAAAGACAAAGTTTATCTATTAAAGAATGCTTTGTATAGTTTGAAATAGGCCCAAGAGTCTAGTACAACAAAATTGATGAATTCTTATCAAATCTAGGCTTTGTTAAAAGTCTTAGTGAATCCACTCTATACATCAAAGATAACCAAGCTAATTTTGTTCGGATTTCTCTGTATGTTGATGATCTCCTAGTTATTGACAGCACCCTGAGCTTATTCAGTAGTTTAAGGATGATATGTTGCAGGTTTTTGAGATGATAGACTTAGGAGAAATGTTATTTTTCCTTGGTATGGAGGTTAAGCAAAAGAATGGTGAAATTTTCATTAGTCAAAGAAAATATGCAAAGGAGATCCTGAAGAAGTTTAGAATGGAAAACTATAACAATATGAACAGTCCTATTTGTCAAAAGGAGAAGTTATGCAGAGATGATGTTTCAGAACAAGTGGAGGAAGCACTCTACAAAAGCTTAATTGGTTGCTTAATGTGTCTCATAAAACAAGACCCAATATATTGTATGCAATAGGTGTACTTTCAAGATTTTTTAATTGTCCCAAAGAATCTCATTTGAAAGTAACAAAGAGAGTGTTGAGATATGTCAAGGGGACTTTAAATTATGGCATCAAGTTTTGTCAATCATAAGATTTCAAGTTACAAGGTTACTTTGCAAGTGGTTAGGAAGGATCTTTAAATAACATGAAGAGCACCTCGAGCTATTGCTTCAATTTTGGATTGGAAATATTCTCTTTGGAGTTCAAAAAAGCAAGAAATTGTTACACAGTCAACATTGAAGCTAAATTCATAGCAGACACAACAATTGTAGATCAAGCCTTATGGCTTAGAAAAATATTAAATGATTTGCACTTGGAGCAAGAGATGACTATAGAAGTAATGGTTGACAATCAGGTGGCCACTGCCATTTAAAAAAAATCCCGTCTTTCATGGAAAAATAAAGCCTTTTAGTATCAAGTTATTTTTTTAGAGATGTAGAGAGAGATGGTGCAATATGCTTGAAGTACTTCAAGACTAAAGATCAATTGTCAAATATCTTCACCAAAGCACTTCCAAGAAACAAGTTTGTGTCACTAAGAGTTTGGACTGACCAATCACTTATGGAAGGATGAGTGTTGAATGTGTGCATTAATGTGCATTATAAATTTGTTTAACAGTTTTTGTTTCTTGCTATTTAGCCAAAATTTTAGAAAATTATTTATTTTTAATTAGTCAATTATGTTCCAGTTATGTTAATGGCTATTATTTAGGAATTTATTATTTTGTTTCCGATACAATTTGGCAGTGAGTTGCCGTTACAATATCTATACTTAAATATTTAGAGATTTACAATTTTCTTTATCTATATAAAAGTTGCACGAATGAATAGAAGCTAACACTTAGAGAAAAGAAAAGAAAGAAAATTATAGATAAAAGAAGTTTTTTACATAAAAGTATAAAAATATAGGACAAAAACATATATTTTTTTCTTAGAACTTAGGAGTTTTTATGAATGTTTGAAGTCTCTTTTTGAAGATTTATAACTTTCTTTATCTATACAAAAGTTGTATGAATAGATAGAAGTTAACACTTAGAAAAAGAAGGAAAAAGTCATAGACACAAGAAAGATTTTAGAGAAAAGTGTAAAATAATATTTGGACAAGAACATAAATTTTGTGTAGAATTTTAAAGTCATTGATTGATTGTTGGTGTAAACGATATAAAGGAATTTTTGTGAATGTTTCAAGTCCTTTTTGAAGTTTTACAATTTTCTTTATCTATACATTTGTATGAAGTCTAAGGTATCCATGTTCTCATGTCTCATGTTTCCATTGTTGGATTTTATATTTCTTCATATGTTTTTGTTATAGTCATGGTTATTGAGAGATTGTGGTTATATATATATATATATATATATATA
>Ga0214542_1011016_pt1 | contig 12697 bp, 2 predicted proteins | sample CNSS1metaG_FD_160096 | JGI IMG/M metagenome (GOLD analysis project Ga0214542, IMG submission 160096) | Root nodule microbial communities from cowpea collected in UCLA plant growth center, Los Angeles, California, USA - CNSS1 | ecosystem: Host-associated > Plants > Roots > Nodule | place: USA...
ATATATATATATATATATATATATATATATATATTTATATTTATATTTATATTTATATATTAAAATAATAAAATAATGAAAATATTATATAATAAAATATTATAAAAATTATGTTATATTATTATAAATATTATTATTAAAGTATTTAAATAATAAATTTAAGTGATATAATAATAATTTTAATTTTAAATATAATAAATAAATTGATATTATAATATTGTGTAGTTAATTAATTTTATGAAATAGTTGTAATAATCTTTGATCCGTGTGTGTAAGCATTTTTTTATGTTTTTTATTTCAAATCTTTTTAAAATAATAATATAATTATTATTATATTTATTTAACTTTTATAAATACTAATATTAATATAAATTATAAATTTTTAAAAAATTAAAAATCTATTTAGAAAAAGTATTTAGTAAATAATGGTTTTTATAATGAAAAAAACACTTCTAATAATAATACTACTACAGTTAATCGAAGTAATAATAATAATAATAATAATATCAATAATAACACACTAATAATATTTATACCATAAATGTTAATGTCAATGCTAATACTAAAGCTAATGTTAATGATAGTAATTTATAATTATATATAAAGATATATATCAACAATAAAACAAATAATTGAAATATGATCATATAGTACATCAAATTAAGATGTGTATCTAACTATAATAATAATAATAATAATAATATCTTGTAGTAGTAAAATTAATAATAATAATAATAATACAACAACTATATATATATATATATATATATATATATATATATATATAAAAAGACATATACATATTTTTGTGTTCTCTTTTGTTTTTAAAATTTTATTCTCTTAATTATTATTTTTTAAATTTAAATAATTTTTTATAATAAAAATTATTTGTCAGTTTTATTATTTCACTAATTTTGGTAATTATTTTTTAATTCAAATAATTACACATATATTAAAGTGAATAACAAAACACATAAAAAAATGTAAGTAATTGATATATGATTCCGTAGTAAATAAAAGTTAAATGTGTATCTAACTATAATAATAATAATAATAATATACTACTATAATAATATCGCGTAATGATAAAAAATATTATTATTATTATTAATAATACAACTATACATATAAAGAGATTTTTTGTGTTTTTTTTTTGTTTTTTCAATTTCATCCTCTTAATTATTAAATTTTAAATTTAAATAATTATTTACAATAATTTTTGTAGTTTTATTATTTTACTAAATTTGGTAACTATTTTTTTGAATTAAAATAATTGTTCATATAAAGATAAATGAATAACAAAACAAATAAAAAGAGCAAAATTGAAACATGATCGTACATAGCAGGTAAAAGTAAGATGTAGCCATAATAATACAAACAATAATAATATAATAATAACTATTATAATAATTATAGTTCTTATTATTTATAATAATAGTAATAGTAATGATAATATAATAATACTTATATTATAGTCGATATTAATAATGATCATAAGAATGATAGTTGATAACAATAATGATAATAATAATTATATGATTATATTATAATTATAGGTAGAGTTAGGGATGACAACAGGTCAGATACAGATAGTACCTACTCACAATCCGACCTGCAAAAAAAATTTCACCTGTTATCTACTCGTTTACTGGTTGGGTACTCGCTTAAAAAATATACACGATTTTTTTTAAAACTCGTAGATACTCGTGAATACCCACATACCAATGAATATTATATATATATATATATATATATATATATATATATATATATATATATATATATATATATATATATATTTTAAGTATGTCTGTAGTACCCGAATTCTGACGTAAAATTGTAATTCATATTTGTCCAAAACTTTGATATATTTTGGTCCTCAAACTTTAAAAATGAATATATATAGTTATTTTAACTCAATTATGTTAAATTTTAACGTATCAAACACGCTTTCTAATTGACATTGAAAGTTGAACAGTATAAGCAACTCAAATGCTAACACGCAACACATTTGACACATCAAGAAAATTTAACGTAATTGAGTTAAAATGACTACATCCATTTATTTTTTAAGTTTGATGGACCAAAATGTATTAAATTTTTTGACAAGAACAAATTATAATTTCACGTCAAAATTCAAAAATTAAAAATATATTTAATCATTTTTTTTAATGAGGGGTAATTTGAGTGGTATCACTTTTATAAGAATGTAGAAAGAAAAATAGAGAGGAACAGAAAGAAGTACCCTAAGTTGCAAATTTAAGTGTATCGGTCCACCTAAATTCATTGTTTGTAACTTATAAGAAGTGTGAACCAAAGTATGTACAGTCGCATACCGTAATTTACACTATTTTTTATTTTTTTATTATAGATTATTATTTTAGAATATAATTAAATATTGTTATTAATTATTTTAGGTTACTTAAATTTAAAATTTTATGTAAATTTGAATATTTTTAATTAAATTTGTATAACTTATTGAATACTTAAAAATTTTATACTTTTTAATTGATCTCCATATTTATTTATTTTTCTATTCATGGAATGATATGTCTTTATTATTCAACTCATTTTCAATAAAATTCACTCATTATTTATATTAACTACAATATAATTTTATATTGACTACAAAATTTACTACAATATAATTTTATATTAACTACAAAATTTTTCATTTTTCTATCATGTGAAAACAAGTAAACATGATAATGACATGTGTGGTTAATGAAAAAAATTAAGCAGCATATACTTAATTGAAAAGAAATAAAAAGGTTTAAGTATTTAATAAACTAAAATAATTTAATAGAGATTCAATTAAAAATATGTAAAATTATGAAAAACTTAAAACTTAGTTAAGTAATTAATTAATATTGTTCTTGCTAAATCTAGAAATAGATTTAGTTCGGAAATACACTGTGTGTATGCTTTAGTGATAGTGTAGTGGATTTTTATAAAGACAAAAAACAATTATTTTCTCTTCCATAACTTAGGAATCATAGGGTAGTGATTCTGTCATTAGTGTTTATTGTTTCACATAGACTCTAAGCATAATATCTTGTACTCGTATAAATATCGAGATTCACACTATTCACACTACAAGGCAAAGAGCCTAAACATCTTTTACTCGTCTAAATACTGATATTCACATATATTTATAAATATAAATTTAGATTTTATTTTACAATCTACTTTAATTTTTTTTTATAGAATATCTCCTTAATTATAGTTAATAGTATATAATTTATTTTTAAAATTTTCTTTTCTTAATCATTATATTTACAATAAATTTTACTTTTATAAGATAATTAAAATTTGCTAAGTTTTTTAAAATGTAAATCCACAATTATGTAAACTTATTAATAGACAAGTTTCATGATGTCAGTTTACCTCAACTTATCTTATGTTTAAAATATTAATTACTTAAAGATATTTTAGAAAAAAAAAATTAATGTGTCATTCAATTAAAACAACATTTTTCAAATAGCAATAAAATTTTGTATATCTTAAAATTAGCAAAGAGTAAAAGTAATATTAAAATATGACATTCAATTATTTTATTTATAAATATCATATTATAAGTAGATATCTTTATTAAATGAGTTTCATTTTACAAGTATCATTGTCTTTCTATTTTCTTTTTTCTAAACCTCTTCTTTACCTTTTCTTTAGATCATCAGCTTCTTTCTTCGTTTGTTTCAACATCATAGTATGTCATTGATTTCGTTGACTTTTTGATATATTTTGATTTTCAAAATTTAAAAATAAAAGAAAATAATTTTTTTAATTCAATTACGTTATTTTTTTTTACACATCAAACATGTTTTTTGATTGATATTAAAGTGAAAAGATGTTAAACGGTATAAATAAATGTTAGTATAAAAGATTAATTCTTTTAACATATTAAACTCGTTTATCAATTGACATTGAAATTGAAATGTATCAAATGGTATAAACAAATCAAATGTAAATATGAAAGATTAATTTTTTTACCTATCAAATATATTTTTCGATTGATATTGAAAGAACGTGTCAAACGGTATAAACAAATTAAATGATAATATAAAAATTAACGTTTAAAAGATTATATTCATAATTTTTAAAGTTTAAAACCAAACTCTATAAAAATTTCGGATAATAATAAATTTTAATATCGCATTAATTAAAAATGGAGGAATAAAATCATATTTAATTTATCTTTTATAAGGCTAAAAGCGTTTATATAATAGTGTGGATGTGGAATACAAGCATGGAAGCATACAAGCCAAAGTAGCCATTTCTGCCAAAGTACATATATCCATTTCTGACAAGCTTTCTTTTTCACACCGGTAAACTATAGAAGTGCATACATTATCCACTCTTTTTATTTTTTCATAGTTACGAGTGGTTCAAGTTCCTATTCAATGCCCAACTTCATCAATAACTCGCCCTCTGTTTTCCATTATTGTTTCCCCTGCATGTACCACAATTCCCTCGTCTTTCAGTTATCCTTTCAAGACAAAAAATCTCTATTACATTTTCCAGGGGCTTTTATACCAAATTAGTAGTTTCCAATATTACTAGATAATACATTTATAAATTTTTTTATATAATTATTTTATGCAAAAAACTAATAAAAAGACTAGGATTCACGCATCAACACGAGTTATCTCTGTTTGCCTCTGATGTTTTTAATTCTGATGATTAGTCTCCACCAGACAGAGGTTAATTTGTGGAGAAAACCATACGCACCCTTCCCAACATGTAGAAAGAAGGAACATCACACAACCAACACTCCAAATTGCATCGAAATGCAGGCCATGAAATTCATGTAGAACAGAGAATGTCCGAAATTTGTGTCTCACCATTTGCGAAAACGAATAACAAGTTACAGTTCACCACAACAACGAGAGAAAATGACATGCATATTTTTCCCTGGCACTTGATGAGAGGTGTACCAAAGAAAAAGGGGAAGTAAACCTACCAATACTGGTTATGCAAAACGAAAGAGTCAGCTGCTACTCTGTTGCCATCATCGTTGCGATACCAGTGGTAGATTGCATGAGTCCTGTTTTTAATCTCCAGTGTCGCGTGTCCATAACTTGCTTCTCTAAATGCAGAATATTCTGGCTGTGGATCCAAATAACTGCACCACCAACTATGAATGTTAACCTCTTACAAGGACAAATACTAGCCTATACAAGACAATGATTTGTTTACTTCACCTTGATGCAAGACCTTCTAGATTTCCTCCATCTCCGATTGTTACGTAAAAAGGTGCTGATGGGTCTGGTACGGGATACCTTCTACCTCCTGTTATGTTGTAGTCTATGTTGGAGTATCGATGCTGAAAGCAAAACACAGAATTTCAGCACAGATCCAAGATGACGTATATAAAAGAGTGTTGTGTTGTGAAGGGTGTGTTAGTAAATGAATTTTAAGTCTAACCAACACAACAAAATCAGTTTATAAGTGAGATATACGTCTACTTATATATTATATTAGGAAATTATCTTGTCTCTGGTGATGTAAAACTTCTCTAATAAAAGTAAAGGAAATGAGAAAAAGGAGAAGAAAAACATACTGATCTTTCATAAGCATGGACGTGTCCTGAAAAGACGGCATCAACTTTGTATTGCACGAACCAGCTCTCGAAAACTGCTCGCATGGCTTCACCCTCCATATAGTGAGCTACATTACTGCTGTAAACCGGCTTGTGCACGAGCACAAAGAGCCAAGGAGTCTTCTTTCTATCAACCCGTGCTAGCTCTTCTTGAAGCCATATGTATTGAGGTGTGTACTTCACTGTTCACAAATTAAGATCACCGTTATAGTAAACAATACCATGAAAGAATTAATGTAGTTAAGGAACTAATATTAACAAGTAGAATTTACCAAATGGAGAATAGCTTGATAGCACAATTATATGAGCAGATGCACGCCTCGCTGAATACCAAAGGGGGCTGGTGCTTTTGGAGGCCAAGTAAGGAGTAGTGTATCGGTTAAGGTAGTTCCTGAAAGGAACTACTTCTCCCTGAAGTTTTCAACAAATTTTTTAACGAAAGTTTAGAAAAGATAGAATTTGTAGAAGCATGTAGATAACATAAAGAATAAGGTTAGTAGTGTACCACTTCAGGCATAAACTCTACTTCGTGATTTCCTACATTCCAGAACCATGGCTGATATGCTGCACTTCTTTCTGCAAATCGCCCCCATGTATCCCACCGTAAACCAACATCTTCGAAATCATGCTCATCGGAATAAGAAAGATCTCCAACATATAACACGGCCTGTCCTCCACTCTCCAAATAATGCTCGAGGGTTGAAAGAGAATTAAACGTTTGCCCCAAATCACCTGCAATTTTTCATTCAAAATGTGTATGTGTTTGTGTGTACGCGAAAAAACCAGACAAACTAAACTTACCAAGGATGCCAAATTTGTAGGGAGTATCTGGCCCAACTGCGGGAGGTGTTTCGAACGAAAAATCTCGAGCAGAATCACCAGTTCCAATTCTATAGTAGTATTTAGTGTTATACTGAAATGGTTGAACAAACCAAATGAGCCCATTATTCTACTTTTTGGGATCTACTCTCGTAATTTGATGAACAATTAATTACCTTAAGACCTTCGACAAGACAGTGATGAATGTAGCCAGACTTGTAGTTATAGAAGGTGTAGTTTGCAACTGTGCCTTCTTTACTAGTTCGAAGCCTGCTCTTTGATGTGCCGTACCGCACATGGCTAGGTCCTGGTTCATCTGGGGTGATCCATGAGATGATCACTGCTTTTCCATCATAATCACCTTGCGTGAGGTGCACCTGCAATGGAATTAATCAATCACTGAAAAAAAAGGGTATAACTTTAGAATTTGAAACTGCTTGATAAAATAGGTTTTGTTATCTCTGAAAGACTTACCTGCTGAGGTGCATTGTAACCCTTTGGAATTGCGAATACTTCATGATCGACGGGCATGTCCTCTGATGGCCACTTTTTCCGAATGAAAGAGCTAGTGATCCCTGCACTCCCATCTCTGATACAACTCAACAAGACAAAGGAAGCAAGAACAAACTTCAGCAACATGGTGTGCATCCGTTTGTTTCCAGAGTCTTAATTATCTGCATTCAAGAACACCATGAGTGTCATTCAATCGTACAACAACTATTTTACTCAAGTAATTCACTTCCAAATGACAAGTTTCAAGGTAAAACTCTATGATATTATATTCCAATGATCTCACCCATCATCCAACACACGTTCTTTGCTATCAACAGCACCAGCAAAGATGGCATCACACATTCTTTGTATTGGAATAGGGGCGTTATCGGATAGAATATTTTAAAATAAATTTTGAAACTATTTTAACTCACTTTTGTAATTAGATTTCTTTTTTTGGAACTTTTAGAAGTAATCGTGGTATTTATTGAGTAATGATACTTTAACACAACATTTTTTTAGTAATTTCACACTGTTCTTAGTTACTTTTTTTATATAAATAAAAGATGCATTTTTTTTTTTATGATTATGTTAGTTTTATGATGTGTTATTAAATGAATGTAATGTGTCAAAAAAATATTTATTCTAAGAAAATTATTCTTTTACACAAAATTTTATAATAAAATATTATATTAACATAATAAATATAAATATAAATACAATATTATAATAAAGTAATAATTTATGAGCAATGTAAGTAAAGTGTTAGAGAAAATTAGTATGACAGCTTTGTTTTTTTCTGGCACCCTTCTCCACCGCCCGATTTTTTTTTGGAAGATAACAAAATGAATTGTTGGATTTATTTTGACCATTCAATGGAATGTTGGACCCATATTTTTTTTAGTCATAATTAAATGTTGTCCTTTTTAACTTAATTTATCATGATTAGTTCAATTTGGGTTTAACTCAAAATAAAAAATAATAACAACTCATACAAATAAAATCGATATTATTGAATTCTGAACTTTTTCATAAAAAACAACTTAATAATAAAAGCGCACAAAATTTAGCGAAAACCTAACTTATTTTTTCAATATAATAAAGTATTTTGCTTAGTAAACCAAATTTATTGGTTTTTCTTTGTAAACAGTGTGGAGAAATGTGGAATCTACTTTCGTTTTTAGAATAGTAATACATATACTTGTTTCTTGAAACAAGCTCTTATTAGTGGAGATATAATTGGTGTGGATTTGATCAAATTTAATAAATAAGTTAAATAAATTAAATTTAAGTGGGTTGATTTGGATAAAGTTTTTATTTATTTATTTAGCAATCCAACTTAATAACTAGGCTGAGTTATCACTTCAATAATTTTGATAGAGCAAATATTTATCAGAAAGTTTTAAAATAAATATTTTTAATGCTTATAATGTATGCACAAACAATACTCACTAGCTGGAAATATAGATATTATTATACATGTTTAACAACTTATCAAACTTGATGAATTTTTTTTTTATCAGTATCTATTATGCATTAATTTTCGAAAAAAAAAAGGTATATATAAAAGAGTAGTAATAGAAATATGGTTTGATGATTACATATATTAATATATAAATTAAATTATAATAAACTAGCTGTATTGCAATTACTTATTTTTAACAAAATTTCTACAATCATAAAAATATCTTAAAATGTTATATACAAAATAGTGGTATCAATTTTGTATAGAGCTGAAAGTGCGATGGAATAAAATTTATTGTAAATTTATTAAAGAAATTATTTTCTATTATAGATTTATTATATAATTAAATCAAAGAAAAAACAAAACAGAAAAAGAAAAGTACAAAATACAAAAACTGTGCAAACTTCTCACCCACCAGTAAAAAAAATACAATAATAATTTCGAAATAGTTAATTGTATCGTAAAACTTTTATTAGTATTTATATATACTTATATTACATTATAAATATGTTATTAATATTTATATTTTATTATAATAAGTATAAAATAGTATTAAAATAAAAAATATTATAAATAAATATATTTATGTTTTAATGTTTTCTATTTTATTTGTATAAATAAAACATTTTTGAGACGTTGTCACATCATTATGAAAGACAGTACAATTATTAAGAATCTCGAAAAAGAATCTGAAGAACCCAAACTATATATATTTTTATTTCGTTTTGCTTAAAATTTTGTTTTATTATAAACTTATTGTTTCTTAAGCAAAGTTGAATAAAAACAAGTGTATCAGTATCACTTTGAATTTCTTCAATTATAAATTTTAAAAGATTGGTTTCTTCAAGTTAAAATAATGACGAGGAAACCATCACAAGATAAGTTCTTCCTCTGCAACTGTTTCCCATCCATTATTTTACCACCCACATAACTAGTGAGTTCTTTCCCTGCTATTTTCTTCAGACAATATCTCCAGTTAGTGTCAAATCCTTCACATGTTTTTAGTTAACTTCTTCAAGAGTTAAAGCAATGCAAAGTTTTTTAGAATTGAAACTATGCATTATAAGAACTTAATAACGATCCAAAGTTCTATATCGACTCGAGATAAGATCATATATAAGTGGGTACAATCTTCACTTTACAAGTTATTGTGGGATTGAGTTAAATTTAAAAGTCTATTACTAATATGATATCAGAGCCAGGTTAGAACTTATCCTAACGAGATTTTTTGTATATTCTGTTTCACCAACCACTAAAGGATCATCCACTAATTTATAGTCTCACGCACGAGATGAATATACCTCGGCATGAGGGGTGTGTTGGAAGTTCCACATTAACTAAAGATAAGGTCATATTTAAGTGGGTACAATTTTCATCTTACAAATCGATTTTATGGAGTTAAGTTAGACTTAAAAAACCACTTCTAATAAAAACTAAGTTACAGTTCATAATTCTTGTGATTTCTTTTACCATTAATACTTGATTTGTCGATACTCTTCAACCAATGTGTTAACCTTTCAACAAAAATAAAAACTCAGAAGGAAACAATGACAACATTGTCATTGTCTAAACAAAAATAGTGATGAAGCATCATGAATGGTAAGAAGAATAAGAAGTAGAGAGGATTGGCTTACCTTGGAATGAAGCAATAGCTGAGAAGACAGAAGCTCAGTGATGCAAAGAGAAGAATACTGTGGAATGATTTATAAAGGGAAGGGAAAGGAAGGGTGAAGTGGTTGGTGCATTTGGAGCCACAATGTTCTTATCTCGTTCCTATACTTACTTCATTTTCTATTTATCTCTTATTTCTGTGAAAAATTATTCATCATAATCATGCATTTAACACTTAACAATAAATTTATTACTTATATATATGAAAAAAAGTACATCAATGTGTAACAGATATAAATAAAATTAAGATACATGTGTAAGGTTGCACTATTTATTAATAATAATTAGGAAGGAATGAGGCTACAAAAACTTTATTTTAAATATATTTAAATTTAAATATTTGTAAAAAATTTAATTATGTTTTATATACAATAATATTTTATTTAAACTTTTAAATTTATTTTTAATTTTTTTATAAAAAAGTTAAATTTATTATCTTTAATAAAAGTTATATAATAATTAATTATAAAAATATGTCATGCCACATCTCAGCGTGAAGTGTCCTATTTCATATTATTTTTGTCGTTTAATGCTTTTTAATTCCCCACGTGATTAAGATCATTGTCGGTTTCTAAATCAATTCAATGATATTTTAAAAAATAATTGACTGAACACATGTTGTCTTGTTCGATTCATACATTTATTTTATTTTAAATAATCTTATCTCTAAAATTTCTTCATTTTAAGAAATTACTCTAAATCATCAAATGTTTTTGTCCGTACTATTACAAGGTTTGGTGCTAATTTAATGGTTAAATGAAGAAAATAAGTGTTCTGTTTATTATAAATTTACAGAGTGGTATTTTTTATTTACTATAAAATTACATTAATTTTTTTATTAATTTTATTACACTATTAAATTATTATTTTTTTATTAAATTTTCTTATACTATTACATAATTTTTTTTATTAAATTTTATAAAATTACAAGTGTTTTTTATTAAGTGTTCTTACTTTTTATTAAATTTTTTTATTTTAAATTTCAAACTTCATTGATACTTAATATAACTTTCTTTGAAATATTTTTTCTCTTAAATTATTATAAAAATTTTATTTAGTTTATAATAAATTTGTTCCGGTCTAGGAATGATGGCCAAACCAGAACAATAATTCTCTTTCTCACTCCTGAGTTCACCCCATTTTCCCTTTCTTCATCACACCACCACACACACCCCACTTTTTTCCTTAATCCCCTATGTATATATAGAGTCCTTCAGTTTTTAAACTGCTATTTTAATGTCAGATCTTTAGCTAACCAACCTACTCACTTCTCCACTATTCTCTCCTGAAATCTCGCATGTGGGTAGTTATTCCTAATCCAGTGATATTTGCTCGTCACCTCGGCCACCTCGGCCCAAGTGCTCGTCACCTCGGCCACTTCGGCCCAAGTGCTCGTTACCTCGGCCACCTCGGCCCAAGTGCTCGTTACCTCGGTCACCTCGGCCCAAATGCTCGTCACCTCGGCCACCTCGGCCCAAGTGCTCGTTACCTCGGCCTATGACTAAAACTCGTTGTTTTATGAAAAATATTTATCAAGTCGGAATCCTGATGAGCACGTTGAGGTCGGCCATTCCCTGGACGGTATACAAAATTATAACATTCTTTGTGTAATTTATGAAAGTCAATGTAAAATATTATTTTGGAAAAACTATATGTGAATGTTTCACATAGGAAATAAATTTTCATATAGTTTCTGTAATTTATGAAAATCAGTGTGAAATATTATTTTGAAAAAATTATATGTGAATGTTTCACATAGGAAATAAAGTTTCATATTTAATTAAAATATATGATTAAAAGTATTTTTAGTCTCTTAACTTTAATAAAAATTGAAATTAGTTTATCTTTAAAATTTTGGTTTAATTTAGTCATTTAACTTTAGAAACATGTAAATTTAATTATTTTAACTAAATTTTATTAAATTTATTTATCGTTTTAAATATGTTTCATGATACAAATTTAAAATAAATTTAACAAAATTTTGTTAAAATGAATATATTTATGCATTTATAAATGTGGGGACTAAATTAATTTAAAGTTTCAAATATCAACTAATTATAATTTTTATCGTAAGATAAAAATATATGTAACCCCAAAAATATATAACTTCACAACAATATTTTACACGATTTTAGTAAAATGAAAGGACAAAATATTTTATAAGTTAATTTAGAAATTATACATTTTTTATAATAATTTGAGGATTAAAAATATAGTTATCTTCTTTTTTTCTTATAATTATATTAATTTCTAAAAATAAATACTATCATAGTCATTGAGATTAAAATTATTAGGTTTACAAAGTTGAACATAGTTAAACTAAGGAGTCTTTTAACCATCATTTTACAATTCATCCCATGGAATAAATTTTGACATCTTGAAGCATAACTAAGACAGCAACCTTGTTTTGAAAAGATTAAAAAATGTACTCGTTAAAAATAAAATTTTGAATAGATTATTCTTCCATCTTTTTAAATATAACATTACTGGTTCGTACTTAGTGTTGTGTACTGTTCTTGCCAACGTCGGTCCGATTTTAAACCGATTAGGTGTCTAGCAAGAGCATAAAATTTTGTGTGTGCTCCGACAAAAGATTGAATATTTTTACCGAAGACAAAGTTATAAGAACCTTCCTGACTTAACGTACAATA
>Ga0214542_1011024_pt1 | contig 12686 bp, 4 predicted proteins | sample CNSS1metaG_FD_160096 | JGI IMG/M metagenome (GOLD analysis project Ga0214542, IMG submission 160096) | Root nodule microbial communities from cowpea collected in UCLA plant growth center, Los Angeles, California, USA - CNSS1 | ecosystem: Host-associated > Plants > Roots > Nodule | place: USA...
TGCTTGACGACAATATTCAATGAAATCATATCTTAACGAGACATACAACTTTAATTACATTCTAAATTGATCTATTCCATTGATAAACGTCAACATCTTTTTAAAACATTAGATTATCATCATATAGATTATTAAATCTCCAAAAACCCATTGCTATGACCACAATTATTACATATAAAAAAAACCCGTGCGTTGCACGGGTAGAAGGACTAGTTATATACATTACACACCACCATGAGATCTCCCCACAAGACTCATGAAATTACGCCTATCTCACACCAAATTCATGCTTCTCATACTATAACCACCACTTTTATCTCATACATCCATTTCTCATGTCACAATACCACCATCCAACAATTCCATGCCATAAATTTAATCCAAGCATGCCACTTTCAGTTCATACAAATCAAATAACACATGCATGTTCATAACAATACCCAGCCATAACAAAAAAGGGAAATCAAAATGCAATTCGCATTGTTCTCGCTTAGGCTAAAAACCTTTGCCTAGGCAACAACAACTGTCTCGCCTAAGCTATGCATTTTCTCTTGAGCGAGACTTGAAACAATGGCACAGTGAGCACTCTACGAGTTCTCGCATAAGCGAGCCCTTCTCGTTTGGGTGAGACCGCTCTTCGCCCAAAACTAAAGTCCCTCTCCTGGACGAGGACGCGAGCAAAGAACACTAGGTTTCCTCAAGGACTCGCTTGGGCGAGTCGCTCTCGCCTGAGCGAGATGATGCATCACTCAAAACAAGTACCCTCCGCTTGAGCGAGATGCTCAAGCAGAACCAGGGCGAGCTTCTGCTACTCTCGCCTAGGCGAGACGAGCTCGCTTGGGCGAGAATGACAGTTCTCACCATTGTTCACACATGCAACAACCAAACCAGCGAGATCAAACAACATTCCAACGATTCTCAAGCATTCACAACAACACTCAACCCATACAAACACCAAGTAGATTCGAAAACAGGCCAAAAATAATTTAAAACTCAAAACCCTAGCTTTCCTTACCGTTTTAGACGCTAGCAAATGCAATAGGTCCGCAACTAAAGGGCACCATAGCTCCAAGAACTAAAGTGGTGAGCTAAAACAGGAATACCAAGGACAAAACGAGGGTATAAGGTTAAACCCTAATCACACCCACGTACACAAATAGTGTAAGAGAGGAAAAGATTAGGAAACCCTTAGGTTTAACTTACTTGGAAGCAGAACGAACTTAGCTAGCTCGAAGTGGGAGGTTCACTATGCGCTAGCAGAGCTCTCAAGTTCCAGCAAAGAGTGAGAGAGAGAGGGGTCTGATTCTGAAAAAGAGTAAAGTGAGAGTGTGAGGGATTGGACAGAGTATTAGGGGTCCCCTAATGGGTTGGCCTTAGGCCTACGAAAATGCCAGGCCCAACACTTATAAGCTGAAAATGGGGCTTACAGTTAAAAATCCATTGATGAAAATAAAACTAAATTAATATTTAAGTAAAACAGTTATCACCTTACAAATCAACTTTCTAAGTTAAACTTAAATAATCAATTTTCTAAGTTAAACTTAAATAGAATCTAAATATGTATCCAATGTAATGCATACGTAAAAGTTCTATTCTTCACATTTTAGTTCATAAGATTTGTTCTTTTATGCAGTTTTTAGCTTTTAAATTGAGTTTTAAGTTGTTCTTATATTGTAAGTTAACTAATGTTGTATTTTTGAATAGGTAAGTTGGAGGTAGATTTGGTCATTAATAAGGGAATACATATATGAAGACGTGTTGTAGAATTGAACACATTTGTCTGACTAGACATATCAGTGTTGGAAGTTGCCAATTAAATCCTAAAAAAAAAATTAAATTAATAATTGATGGTTATTAAATGATAATTGTTATTTTAATATCATTTGATAATTTGAAAAATGATGACTATTGTATGCATTCGGATATTTGGATAAGATTATGTGGGGATGAGTTGGGTCAATCAGTGGAAGATTATGGAAAAAATAAATTCTCTAGCAATAAAACTATAAAGAGAATTGAAGGATTATTATTAGATGAATATAAATTCAGTTACTTATTTATAATCAATTATTTTATAATTGTTTTGATTTGATTTGCTATTATTTATATCTATAAATATTATTTGTAAATTTTATCAATTAGTGATAAAATTGGAGATGATAAATAAACTTATCTTATATGTATTATTTGAATCCAGTCCCAATATTAAAGAGAAATATTCAGATTTATCAAACAGGGGTATAAATACAACAAAATTTAACCTTTTAACTTGGGTACAAAAATGATAATAACTTTGTACATAATTTATCTTATCTTCATTTTCATACTTGTTTCCATTTTAAATCATTAAAACACACTTATTTTATTTAATATTCTATTTTAAAATTTATACAATTATAAAAAAATATTATCTTGACATTAAATTCTGGATAATATAATATTTCTTTCGTTTATAGTAAATGTAAAAAAGAAAATAGTTAATAAATATTTTGCGGGACCTAGCAATGTGAGACCCAACAAAATTGCATTAAATGTTTTATTGCAAAGGACCCTTTATGCCTTGTCAACACTATGGCAAGGTGGGGCATCTCACCATGAATTATTGGTTCGGGCCAAAACCCGATGTAATTGGAATGTCACCAAGGTAAGTGCATCATAAAAGATGGACTTTTAGATGTATTGTATGATTCTAGTGTTCGATTATAATTGAAACAGACCGTTTAGAGAGAACAGATTAAATTTTATCATTCAATAAATTATTCTCACTAATATTAAGAATAGTTTTTAGTATTTAAAATAATAGGATATGGAAGCATATCTGGTTATTGGAAAAGTAGATGAAAGATTGATACATGGAGAACACCTTTAAATCAATGAAGGATCAATCTTTTTAAAAGAAAGTGTGTGTAAGACCATATGACTCTCTTTTTTGTAAGGTATGCCAAATGTTTGAATGCTCAAAATAAAGAACGTATTTCCCAAATATGTTTTATACATAATCTATTAAAATTAACTAATGGGTATCAATTTTATCCTTATCGGTAGAGATGAGAGACCTCTCAACAAGTAATTGAATATTCAAGTCTATCACAAACTGTTCATTAAACAATCTAACTCATCATGGATCGTACATCAGAAAATTCAATATGTATTATCCATAAACTAATAACAATTGTGCAATATAATTGATACTAACAAAAAATATAATTTATTGATTAATGTTAATCAAAAATAAATATAATTTATTGATTAATGTATTATTCATAAACTAATAGCAATTGTACAATATAATTGATACTAACAAAAAATATAATTTATTGATTAATGTTAATCCACAATAAAAATAAAATAGAGAATAATAATTTTATATAATAAAATTGTATAAAATATAACATCTAGTTCAACACACTTTCATATCACATGACTATGCAAAGAAATTAAAATGGGTTAAATATGTTTTTAGTCCTTTAACTTTTAATGAAAAATTGAATTAGTCCATCTTTCAAAGTTTGCCCCAATTTATTCCCTTAACTTTAGAAAGGTATGAATTTAGTTCTTTTAATCAAATTTTGTTAAGTCGATTTCATGTTTCAAATGTGTTTCATGATAGCATTTGAATTGTTTATACCATTTGACACATTTTCACTTAAATATTAGCTGAGAAACACATTTGAAACATCAAATAAACTTAACAAAATTTGGTTAAAATGACTAAATTCATGCATTTCCAAAGATGGTGACTAAATTGATCCAAAGTTTCAAAGAGGAATTAATTCCAATTTTCACTGAAAGTTAAGATACCAAAAACATATTTAACTCCATTAAAAATTGTTCACCCAAAAATAATATTTACCTATAAAATTAATAGTCCATAAAAATATGAGTAAAAATAGGAGAATTTATTTATTTATTTTTTAAATTAAACATTTCCAACAATCCCCTACATAATTTAAAGAATAAAATAAAAAAATATATTATCTTTTAAAACAAAATATTATATTTCAACATAAGGAACCTTCTCGGTTTAAGTCTTACACCTAGTGCTTATAAACTTCCAATTAAGAAAATGCAAAGAATGCTACAACCTTTCTAAACGCATTTTAGTAAATAACACATACAATATCGATGCTTATTTTAGGTTTTAATCAGCGGTGGCACGTAATGGTCTTGTGCATGTATCTTGTTTCATGAGTGTCACTCAGAGACTTACCCATGTCTCACAATGGCAGCCTCACCATCACACTCACTAGCAAACCATCAAAGGGTGGTTTATGACTAACACCCCTACAATAATTGTCATTGAGTTTATTAAGAAATACTTCAAAAATAAACATAATAATGCATATACCTCAACCTAATTATTGCCACTTTTGTAGTACATCTCGACAAAGGAATGATACATAATCTTTATTTAAGTCAGTTGGTGTATTTTAGTCTACAATTATTTCGATATTACCCATTGAACTTCATTCTATGGGATCGCCATTCATGTGAAAATGAGTGTCCATTGTTGACAGCCTTTTTAGTCGCATTAAGGCCAACAAAATCCAAGTTTTTACCCCCTAATATAGTAGGGAATTGTCTCGCGATCAATCTAGGGAAACGATACATGTTAAGTTTTAAATTGTATGCTTAATCCTTGTTAAAGAAAATTAAACAAATGCAATGGGAGAAATGCATATGAAATGAACATGAAAGTGTTTAATTATCTAAATGAATGCTTATATAATTCTAAAATGCCTAGTATGAATAGACTAAGAATCATGGAAAATGAAGACGAAACAAAAAAGTATGATTAGGAACCTAAACTAAAATATGGTAGAATATTACATACATGCAATGTAAATGTCTAAAACAATGCAACTACTAATGAAAAAGGTTAAAAGGGCAGTTAACTAATCCAAGTAGAATGAGGCAATGCATGGGTTGTTCTTACCAAATTTAAAGTGCAAATTTTTGAAAACTGTTATGCACAATCCACCTGAGAACAAAAATTCACATTAAGATGTATAGATATGAACAAATATACATTGCAAAGGATGAATGGACAATGCGGTATGACTAAATACAATGCATGACAGTATAAAATTCAGAGTTGGAACTACAAAATGACAAAAGGCAGTCTGGGTTAAAATTTCTAATCCACCAACTTGTCGTGGCTTACCCCGCCTAACCCGCCAAAGTGGCGGGCTGGTCCCCCTTGCCCCGCAAACCTATCTTTATTTTTTTTTAATTTGTTTATATTTAAAGATTAAAAATAATTTAAAATAAATATTTTTTTATATTATATAAACAAATATATATATATATATAATTATAAACAAAAAATTTAAAAAAGTTAAAAGAAAATTAAAAAAAATTTAAAAAAGTGACGAGCCAACTTGGCTCACTAGCCTGCCCTAAGACGAGACGTGTTATAGAATTCAACCCATTTTGTTGTGGTGGTCTAGTTCGACCTGACCAGTTTTTGGCATGCCAAAATAGGTGGAGCTAGCCCGTTTTGACACCCTTATTTATAGCATGACATAAATTACTTAAAAAAAATATGCACTTACAATAGTAGACGAGTACTTCGATTAGACAAGTAAAGTCAAAATAATCATTACATGACTTTTATGACAATTACATGAGTCATGATTAGATCATTAGTTTGCAAAAAAGAGTTAACAAATCATCAAGTGTAACCTAGGTGGATATTACTTGGTACAATAAACATAATTAAAAAACATTCATTTGATACCATTCCCAAATGCGAGAAAATTCAAAACTTTATCGATTCGTTTAAAGTAAAAAACCAATAAATCTCAAATACCTTAATACAAGTTTGAAATCCAAAACCAACTTAAAGTAAAATAATAAAATATTCCAAAACATGGTTCTTTAGTAAAATCCTAAGCTAGCCCAAACTCTGTCTCTATGCCTCACCCTCATCACCTGAAACCACATTTGCTCTCGTATGACAGGTCACACAATCATCGCGGAAACACAAACAGAAATGGTAAGCTTAAACAAAATAAAACATAATAAATAACATGAACACCTCACCCAAAAGAAATAACTTCACTTGGCAAGACTCACATACTTAGAGACCTTATCACAAGGTAAATATGCAACCATAGTCTCATAACCTATATGCGACTAGCACATCCAAACATGATGTGATCTTATTCAACCGTGGCCTTAAGGATATCATACTCTTCTACAAACTTGTCCGCTCGTAGTCCAACACACGTGAACACATAAATTACAAGCCTTCCCGCTTGTAAAACCATCAAGTGTGAGCACAAAACCTATGAACCTCCCTACTTGTATTTCTCACATAAGAGTACCACCAATACGAACCTCCTCGTCTATATTAATCACACGTCCAAACTCAATTACAAACCTCCCCGCTCGTAATACATTCAAGCATATCCTAGACCCAAGTTCTCATCGAGAATAGATCATTAGGCCATCACATCTACGCATGCGAAATATACAAAACTTGTAACCTGCCCGTGGACCATCACCTAGTGAAGCCTAAGTGTCTTTGGTCGATGTCGCGTTACAGATTGCTAAGTGGTTCAATAACGCCACCTAGTGCCACACCTCCCAAGGCCTCCCTGTTTCACCTATTGCCTGGTGGTCCAACAACATCGCCAAGTGTTACACCAGTGTCCAAGCACCAAAACATACAACGCATACATCTAGAATACCTCAGTACACATTCATATAACTCAATATCACTCAATTGCACCACCACACATCACATACATCAATTATATATATATATATATATATATATATATATATATATATATATATATATATATATATATATATATATATATATATATATATATATATATATATATACATATATATATATATATATATATATATATATATATATATATATATATATATATATATATATATATATATACAATCATATATATATATGCATTCACCAATTAAGATTGTGTCAACACTTGAATTTAACAAAGAAGCACTCATGTTCATGGAGAACTCAAAACAAACCCAAACCATGTCTCCTACTCATGCCACATCGAACTTACCTCAAACAACACCTACAACATTTCATTTATTCCTATACCTTATACCAAATCAAATTTAGCATTGTCACATGATCATACCTTCATACATTAGACTCATAACAATACCAAATTGTCCATTATACATCAATGCCACATGCATCAAAATAAGTAACCTCAAGCAGAACCCATCTCGCAACCACCATGGCCAAAACACAAAGTGTTGCTACGCACTGGCTGTTGCTTGGCAGTGCATACTTGTTGTTAGGCGGTGCATTAGGATTCATGGCAGAATCCAGATTCCTTCACCTGTAAGAAAATTCTGAAACCACCCAAAAGTATAACCCATTCATCCAATGCACGAAAAAAAAAATCAAACATGCTTCCAGTTTCATACAAGTTCAATTAAACTCAAACAAACACATCATCCCAATAATTTTAATTTGGACATCATGTTTTCAACTCACCCTCAAGCTCAATGATAACCCTCATACTCGTTCATGCAATGATTCACACAAAATATCACCACATAGTAGCCTTTCAACATTTATATCCAAGATCACTCAACAAGGGCGAAAGAAAACATATTCAAAAGATCAACGTTGCCACAATACCCAACAAAGAGCAGAAAACATCCAGCATCCTGCATGCCGCTTGGCGGCCCATGAACACCGCCTAGCGGTTTTTGTGTAAAACCCAGAAAATAAGCATTTCTGCTTTGCATTGCCTAGCGGGCTATGAACACTATCGGACGACTTTTAGGCAAATACCCAGAAACATGAATCCAACCTAGAATTTGAATGGAAAGGGGCACCCCAAGCTCAGGCACACATAGAAAATAGATAATTTGAAAGTAAAGCATGTAATACAGCTCCCCTTACTTGGAATACATGCTCCAAATGAACTCTCAGAGTTCCTCCTTGCACAAAACTTGATCTACCATTGCCTTTACCAACAAAAACTCTTACTAGCCCTCTATACTCTTCTTAGGTTAGGTTTTTGGCTCTCTCACAACTCACCTTAACAGTTGTACGAAAACCCTCCACTTTTCCCTCACTAACTCCTTCCTTTCACATTTTTTTTCAGCCCTAAAAATAATTGAATAAATTGGAGATGCACCCGATTCCCAAGCATTTGCACAACTAACAAGCCATTACATGTTTCATGACATTTCATGCATATATATATATATATATATATATATATATATATAGAGAGAGAGAGAGAGAGAGAGAGAGAGAGAGAGAGAGACACACACACACACATACAATAATTAAAATATCACACTAATGACATACACAAAATTCTAACCCAAGACCTCTCCACACCACCAAACACACTCAACCATATAAGTTACCATTGCTCCTTATTATGACTTAACAAACCAATTCTTTTAGATGTACCCCCAATCCACAATTATTGATAATTAAATATTTATTCTTTTATTTAATTTTCCCAAGTCTTACACCACGTGATTCAAAGATCAAGTCTAATTTGATCAAATAAGTATGAACGTTGAAATTAAAGATCAAATCAATCAAGAGAATATCAAATTATGAAGATTGCGGAGCAAGTATTCAAAGGCTCAACGTAAAGTAAAGATATTATGATTGATGATCTAATTGAAGATATATCTGAAGAATATTAAGATTTATTGAATACTTAATGTAACATCCTAGCCAGATATTACTAGTTTAAATAAAATAGAGTAATAAATAATAATAAATCGACAATTAATAAAATCTCTTTCCCAAAAACGTTGAAAATTTAAAACTTTATTAAATTGCGTAGCTCCAAAATTCTAAATTTAAAACTAAAATATTACAAGTTCCTAAGTGTAAACATCCTTTGTAAAGGAAATACAAGAAAACCATGCTTAATTAAAATAATCCCCACGTTAGCCCTCACTCTGGCTCTATGCATCTCCAGCTCCACCTGAAACATCATATGCTCCCGTGTAACAAGTTACACGATCATCACCAAGCACACACAGAAAGGGTGAGCTCAAAATAACTAAACATGCATAAACAATATAAAACCCTCACCCAATGCATAATAATTTATCTCAAACCCTCTTCTGAGAACCTTTCATTATGCACTAGATATAATGGCCTTCCACCATGTTCATCCAACTTCTACACACTTTGACAATGACCTTAAGATAACACTTGTTGTCACAAGCCACCACTAGTGGTTCCACCTCTACAAGCCACCACTCGTAGATCACATGTGCGGAAATATCATGTTACGAACTACCATCCGTAACGCCAAGTGGACCTCCCCAATACGATCCACATTTCGTATTCTCAACACAAGATTCCCAACATCAAATGCCACTACCCGTGATTGACAATCAAGTGGAGTCAACCAATATGAGCCACAACTCGTATGCTCACACCAGATTTCCATTATCACCAGGCCACTAACCAGGATCGCCACATGTTTACCATCCATTCTAAGCCATAACTCATGAACGACCTCAATAAGTTTCATACTCAAAGTCAATCACCACAAGTTGTGTAAAAACTCTCAATCTCATTAACTTGACCTATACAAGATCAGTACACACTTAACCTGGGTCTTAGGGATTCCATATGCTTCCACGAACCTGCCCGCTCGTGGTCCAACTCTACGAACCTCCCCGCTTGTAATCCAACCCTAAGATCTCCCCGCCCGTAGTCCAACACGCATGATCCATCTAGCTACGAACCTCCCCGCTTGTAGCAACTCTCAAGTGTGAGCACGAAACATACGAACCTCCACACTCGTATTCTCACACGAGAGTATCATTAATATGAACCTCCCTGTTCATATTAATCACACATTTCATCACCAATGACAAACCTTCCCGCTCGTGATACTTTCAAGCATAACTTGACCTAGGTTCGACATTTCAAACATGGAACATGCAACAAAACAACACATTTTCCCTACGCTATCACTTGGCGCTGCCTAAGCGCCGCCAGGTGAAAATGTGATGTAGATCGTCTGGTGGTCCAAACTCACCACCAGGTGCCACACGTTCCAAGACCCTCTGGTTTATGACTTCTTTTTTGTAGCTATCACTGGACAGTTCAATCCACATCGCTAGGCACTACACCAGTAAAGTGAATTTTACTAGTTTAGGCAACGCAGAACCCATTTTTCACACCAATTATCATAAGCACATATTCAAAATACCAAATTAAATATTTTGTCAATTTAATAGGCCTAAAAAATTGCATCCTCACATCTCATATTCATGAACCACATATAAGTACACATACCTTTCCAAATGGAAACCATCCAACATTTAAATTGGACCAGAGATAAGCCATGCTTATAGGAATTATTAAACAGCAGCCGAGAGTAATTTTATAAAAGATAAACTACTAATGAACCAATATATTATTCAATTAAATAAAAATGTCATAGTTACTTACACCCAAAACGATTCACAATAAATAAATGCAAAACCCCCCGAAAGCTTAAATCACGTATAAATAAATAAATAAATATATATATATATATATATATATATATATATATATATATATATATATATATATATATATATATATATATATATGTATTGCCACTGCTACACAACAATAATAATAAAAAAATAATAATAACTTTTCATCCCACCTAATATCACAACACCATAGTGTATCAAATATTTCCGTATAGCCGTAAAATAATTTTCATAACAATAATATGAAATCAAAACCTTTTAGCTTTTATATGCATATAATATCAAAACCACCACAATTTTGTTTTCTTATTAAATAACTAATAATATTTATATATTATACTACTCTCTTATGTAATGGTCCATATGTCCACATCCTGCTGATATTTTTGATACGAGTAAAAGGCTTAACTTTCATACCTATACGTAAAGAATTTAAAAAATAATACATCTCATAATGTTAATATGTATACAAGTTTACATAATATATACCTTCAACCGTCAATACCTTTATATTAATTAAAAAGGACAACTTGCACTTTAACCACAAAAATATAAGATATATAGATTATTCCATGTAAAACATGCAATTACATAATCACTTCACTAAAAACATTATATTCTTATAAAAATTATACATATATATTTCATTTCGTTTAAGTACCACCATATTAACTTTAACTTAAAAAAAAAACTATTTAATTAATATATTATTATTATTATTATTATTATTATTATTATTATTATAAAATGCTATAACATAAAAAAACTCAATTGTCGTCCATAACACATATGTAAGATACATAATATGTAATATATATTTTATTTGATACAAATCTTCTCGCTATAAAATATCAAAACCCCAAACCCCAAACCCCAAAGTTGCCATGTGCTTTAAAAAGTATTTGTATTAAGAAAACACCGTATGATTCATATGTCATTCAAATATATACTATATATATTATATAATGTAATATTTTACAAACTTTCCACTTTCACACCATATTATACATTATAGTTTGCATGCTTGTAAAATAATATCCAGCCATATATAATAATCTAATATAAACCAATAATCTAATATAAACCAAGCCCCTAATTTTTCTATACACACCATTCTCGTATGGTATGTATTGTAGTGCCACTAGCATGAAACTATTAAACAAAGATACTTCATCTTTGCAGTTGACAATTAAAAGTAAAATCTTACAATCCGAAATAACATCTTACCCATACACAGTACATGAACATGAAACCACTAAATTCCTAAACTTATCAAAGCATAAAAAAAACAAAACACCAATCTCATAATTACAATCTGCTACTGACATACATTAGTAATAAAAGAAAATCATTTTAAAGAAAACACAATAAGCTCCCCTTACCTGAGTTTGTAATTCAACTCTTTCAATTTTTGATTGCTACTCCCTTGTTCTTTTATCCAATGTTGCACGTAACTTCCAATAAAAAAGCACAATATTTCTCCTCTTGTTTTGGACCATTATACTTGCTTGCTTAAGAAACTGTTATTGTTGTGCATAAAATATATTCCAACCCTCTCTATCACCTACTCTTAATTCAATTCAAATGTTTATATCCAATTAAATTCCACTTCAAAATTCAATTCTAGACTCGAACTCAAGTCCTCCAAACACAACCAAGTACTCCTAATTAGGGATGACAACGGGGCGGGGCGGGGACGGGTTCCACTATCCCATACCCATCCCCGTATAAAAAATGCATCCCCATCCCCATACCCAAACCCAATGGGTATCAAAGTTTTATCTCATCCCCATCCCCACCGGGTAACGGGTATATTCTCGTACCCATACCCGTACCTGTTTCCTTACTTCTTCAATATAAATTTTAATTAATTGTTATAAAATAATAAAATATTACGGTAAAGAAAACATAATATTATCAAATATTAAATATTAGGAGGATGGTTGTTTCTTCGATATCAAATACTTTGAAATAAATTATAATTGTTTATATTTTAGATTGAAATACCAAATAAAATTTTACGAGAACTAAAACATTTATTAAATTTGCAAAGTGCAAACATTAATGAAACCTGTACTGTACCTAGCCAAGCCCAATCAAGTAAATAAGTACACACGTTAAAACCACATACCATCCAGCATCCGGACACAACCAGCACTAGCCATCTAGACAGGTAGCCGGCCAAAACCGACTACTTG